>Ga0114963_10000496_pt1 | contig 26128 bp, 18 predicted proteins | sample C_131016_EF_Meta_FD_87019 | JGI IMG/M metagenome (GOLD analysis project Ga0114963, IMG submission 87019) | Freshwater microbial communities from Lake Croche, Canada to study carbon cycling - C_131016_EF_MetaG | ecosystem: Environmental > Aquatic > Freshwater > Lake | place: Lake Croche, Canada... | reverse complement strand
TGTTTATTATACTAGTTCTAATGAATTGGGTAATTTCAACGTAGGTCCAAATTTTCAAATTCTTCAGAGCACGGGCACTATTGCAGGTGATACCTTCAAAAGAGCTATTATAACTTTAGTTACTCCATTAACCATCGCTCTAGAGTAAATATTATAAATTATGGCAACAATATTAAATAAATTCGAAAGAAAATCTGTTTCAGCTACTACAACACCAGCTGGTATCTATACAGTTCCCTATCAAAAAGCTGGTGTGATAATATCAGCCCTAGCATCTAATCTTACAAACTCACCTCAAACGATAACAGCTAGTATTTCTGGAAGCACAGTAGGATCTGATATATCAACCCCATTCACAATAGTTCAAAATTTTACTATTTCACCGAATGACACTTATAACATAGCGGTAACTAAATTAGTTTTGAAATCAAACGAATCTTTCATCATTCAAAGTGGAAATTCCAACGCTGTTAACGTAACACTATCTGTATTAGAAACCGCTAATACATAATAGACAATGCAAAACAACCCAAATTCAATCAAAGGTTCTGTTAAATTAAAATCGTTATCGGATCCATCCCTAACTAAGGATGCTTATAATAACGGTTTTATTGACTTAGCCTCAGTTGAACCGAGTTTGGGTTTACCAACCGGAACAACAAATACTATTCCCAATTCTGCCTACTACTTTCCAGTTGTAGGAATAGATCCTTATTATGCAAATTCTAGAAAATTTACTGGTGATGATTCTTTAGTTTTAAAAAATGGTAATTTGGGTATTAACAATAGCAATCCAGTTTATGATTTAGATATAAATGGTAATTTAAATGTATTAAGTGGAGCTAATTTAGTAACACTTTCTGCAATAAACTTAGTACCATCTTCTCTTTCTAATACGCTTTCTGTTGGATATCCTGGAGGTGTTTATTTTAACTCTGATGCTTATTTTAATAATAGTAATTTTATTAAAAATGTAACTGCAAGTAATTTATTTGCAAATAGCTTAAGTGCTAATTCTCTAGTTTATAACAATAAAATTACAATAACCTATACACTTTCAAATGCCAATATTAATTCTCTTAATATATCTGGTTCTTTAACAGCTACAAATATTACAGTGTTAAGCAGCTTAAAGGCATTTTCGGTTTCCGCCTCTAACATATTTACAAATTCTTTAACTGCCAATAGTATGTCTATTGTAAACCAACTTAGTGTTGGTGGAGACATTTATGCTAAATCTGTCCATGGTGTTGTAGATTTAGATCCTAATTCTTCTTTAACTTATGTTAATAATGCATTGAGTATTAATACCAATAATGATTATTATTTTATAATAAGACCTTCAGATTCTTATTCTACAGATGATGTTAATGTGTCTAGAACTAAATATGGGTTATTTGATGCTACAGTTAGTATAAATGAACCAGGTTTATATAAACCATTTTTCAAAACTCTTGGCGGAGCTTTAAATTATGTTAGAAATTATAATTTATCTGGTAAGGATTTAGTGTTTTTGATAGATGAAGATATTATAGAAGGTGAAAAATTAAGACCATCAGTTTTAACACCTAACGATAATAGTGGAAAATATTCTAGTGGAACTAATAGTGGTAACATGGTTGGCGCTTTTTATAGCACAGAATGGTTAGGTACAAATTATCCAGCTATGACAGCTGCTGGTATCAAAGGTGGGATGTTCTATTGGAGTCCAGATGGAATTAATAAAGTAAGTGGATTTCAAAGTTATATAGACTTTAATAATTTAAATTTTAAATATCTTTATATTCAAGGAAGAACTGAAATAGGTATTTCCAAAGGATTAAGTCCTTACAGCCCACCACTTAAACAATGGTCTCCTTGGCCTTATAAAATTTATGATACTGCTTCTCCTAGAATATCATTTAGATCGTATTTTAATAATACATTAGCTCTTTCTGGTAATTTTGGAAATCAAAATCAAGTATATAATACCTGGTTATCTTTAAGTGGCGCAAATACCAGAGCCGCTCGACCAATTAGTTTTAATAATCAAAATTCAGAATTTTATATTCAAAATGTAATTTTAGAATTTGATTCCAATGGTTATGATTCTTCAGCCGTCATGGTCTATACTGGAAATGTTTATTTACAAAATGTAACAATTGCTGCTTTGGGAACCGCCCTTTATCAATATGGAGCAGTTTGTTCTTTTCAAAAACCAGCACAGGTATATATTCAAGGAGTTCAAACAACTTTAGATCCTTTCTATTTTAATAATGGCTCTACTTATTATAATCTAAGAACTGCAAATGGTATTATTAACGGAGAACCAGCATATTATCCGGGTTATTTTGCGATTGTAGGAAATTCAAAACGTAAATTACCCACATCATTCACTCGTGGCTTGATTGCGGTGCGTGACGGTGGATATCTTAATTATAATGATTACGGTTACACTGTCCGTGCTTGGGGGTTTCAGTCCTACATACAAGCATGTCCTATAATAGATGGAGACATAAACTCTGCAAGTTTCCTTCGTTTGGAAAATGGTTGTGCGGCAAGAGATATAACAACCTATCTTGTATCGGGTACATCCCTTGGATTTAATTTAAGTTCATATGATACTAATTACACAACCCCAGACAATCCTTTTATTACTACAAATGCTTTAAATTTCAAATATATAGATTTTTATGGATCTTTCTCCAATGCACTTTTTCCAAAAGCAGGATATTTATATCCTTGGGAATTTAATGGAGCCAATCCTCCATCAGCAACTGGTTATACCTATTATTATCCTTTTAATTATAACGGTGTCCATAATGGAGATTCTACAGATGCTTATGTTTATAATACAAGTAATTATACAGTTAATCTTTCAGCCTTTATATATGGCAATAATACCAATGGAATTACATCTGGGGCCAATGCAGTAGGAAATCCATGGATCCTAGCATACAGACCACTTTCATTGGGTAATGGAAAAGATAACAATAGTAGTGCGGTTCCTTTTGAATATTATTTTAATATTCAATCTCCTCAACAAAATTTATACCCACTATCTGATTATAAATATAAATTAAATTATTATACACAACCTATTAGATAAATATATTTATGGAAACACCAGACATTCAATTACAGCAAAGCATTCAACAATCTCTTTATGCTACTTTTCTTCCTCAGAGTCAGACTGTAGAATTATCACCTGAACAAATTACTTTAAACGAAGCATATGAAAGAGAAACGTTTTTACCAAATTTGAGATTAAAAAGAAATGCAATTTTGTCTAAAACAGATTGGACTCAATTAGTTGATAGTCCACTTTCTGAAGAAAAGAAACAAGAATATATTGTTTATAGACAAGCGCTTAGAGATTTACCTTCTTCTGCTACTTACGATAATTTGATTTGGCCTACAGAACCATCCTAGGATAAATATTATTGTAATGGACTCAAAAGCATCGTCTATAGGCAGTAAAACAAAATTAAAAGGGCTGTCTACTACTACTGGTAGTAATCTTTTCTATTATTCTCAAGATTTTGATGTAGAATCTAGTATAGAAAATTCTAGTTTAACAAATCCGCCAGATTATCTTCCAGAAATATTTTATGAATATGATGAATATCCTTATGATTATGCGGTATGGGGCCCCACTAGATCTATTTGGTCTGGAGTTTCAGGAACAGATGAGTATGCAAGTGTAAATAAATTTATAGCACCAGATAATACAAAAACTGCTTATAAGATTATACCTTCTACAGAATATGGAGCACATTATTTATACCAGGCCGTTTGGAATCTAGAACCAAATACACCTTATACTTTTTCAGCCTATGTTAAAAAAGAAGAATTACAAGCAGTAGCTTTAGAATTTTTCGGTAGTTATGATACCTTTCCAAACACTGTAGCTGCTTTTGATATAGGAACATATAAAAAATTTCTTCCTTCGAACTCTACATTAAACGGAGCATATAATCCTACAATTACTTATTTAGATAACGACTGGGTTAGAGTGTCTATAACTCAGACGACTAGTTCTAATAGTTCTAATCAATATTTTCGTGGTCATATAGGTTTGTTAGCATTAGACAATAGTTATAATTGGTATTATAATGGTACAGGAGCTATAAATCCCTCAACTAAAGTTACTAGTGGTAGTGGACTTTATGTTTGGGGGCTTCAATTAGAAAAAGGTGATAAGGTCAATTCTTATTCCAAAACAATGGGGGTCAGATCAACTTTTAACCCTTTTTACAATATAGGTAACTCTGTATTATCAGCTTATGATTTTAGTTCTTATGCTAGAAATGGTATTTCTTCAGTTAAATCTATAAAACTTGGAGGCTCCACAAATGAATATACTTACAGTCCTATAAAGGACGCTTCAGGAAGCGTCTTATTAGAAGACGGAAATAATAGTGAACATAATATTTATAGTAATAATATTGGTATTGCCTCTGCAACAACATATGCTTGGACCGCTTATGTAAAAGGATTAGGCAGAGAATACATTTTTTTATCCCCTAAAATAAATAACGTAGACTATCGCACATATTTTTACTGCCCAAATGTAACTTTAAGCCAAAATAATATATTACCTGTAGGATCAGTGGGTACTAATACCTTAGGTAATTCAGCTTCAATACAATATGTAAATCATGGTTGGTATAAAATACAAGTTGTAAGACCGGTTTCTTTGGGTGATCAATTACAATTCACTCTTGGTAGTGCTTTTTCAGATAATGTCAGAACTTATACTGGAGTTAATGCTTCCAGTGGGTTTTATGCTTGGGGATTAAAAGTAGCACCAATTTACGGCGCAAATACAGCTACACCAGCTAGTTTCGACATAAAGGCTGGATATGACTGGAGTTATAATTTAACAAATTATTCCCCTCTCCCTGCAAAAGGCGTTCCAGATACAGGTTATGTTCAAATAACCAATACCGGTTCTAGTGCTTTTATAGGAACCATAATGTTGAGTGCAAATTTTGTAGTTCCTACAGGAACTGGTGGACCCACTGGTGCATATACAAAAATTCCAGACGGAACTTATACCAATTTCCAAGAAGCATTCCCGGATTACTATACAACAACAGGTCCAAATTATATCCTAGATGCAGGTCAAAGTGTAGCTTTTTTTGCCGGACCGGAATCTAGTAACTATGGTGGTATTAATAAATCACCAATAGCAGGACAACCAGATAATGGCATTCAAATAATAATGGATGGAACAGTTAACGGATTAAATTTTAATTATAAAGTATTAGACAAAGATATACATTCTGGGGTTTATAAAACCAATCCATTAGGAGTTACTTTAGACAATTATATTCTTCAAGGAGCAGACCCTTACGGCCGAGACACCGGAGACTCATTTGAAACATCATTAACACCTGGACATTATCAAATAGGAGAATATATTAATGATGCGGTAACTGTAGAAAATACAAAAAATGCTACATATATATCTTATGGTGTATATAATAGTAATTTATTAAAATACTCCGAAGATTTTACTAAATGGGGGTATTATAACGCCAGTGGATTAGGAGGTAAAACTGTTATATCTAATTTAACATCTAGTCCAATAGGTTCGTTTACAGCTGATAAGATTACCAATACAGTATCAATTCTTCAGGATTTGGCTTTCGTAGATTCTTCAGATACATACACTTATAGTATATATGTTCATAGTGCTTCTCAACCATCAAGAGGAAATATAAACCCTTCATTTTGGTTTCAAAATGCAGATACGAGTCAACGAATAAGTTGTGGAGTAGTTTTTAATCATCAGAATGGTCAATATGTAAGTACTGGGGGTACTAATCCAGATTTAATAAAATCTTATAAATCCATTAATGTAGGAAATGGTTGGTATAGATATATAGTTACTTTCCAAGATATTTTTACAACTCCAAAATCTCTAAGGTGTGAAATTTATTTTAATAATTCGAGTGATTTAACAGGTAATATAATTGTATGGGGGGCTCAACTTGAAAGAGGCTCTGGAGCATCACCATATATAAGAACAACTTCAAGTCCTGTGATTTCAGATGTTACAAGAGAATTTATAAGTTTAGATTATGCAGAACCTTCGTTAGGATTACCTAATAAAATTAATTTATTTAAATATAGTCAGCAATTTGATAACAGTATTTGGAATGTAGTTGATGGTTCAAATAGACAAGGAATTATTCAAACCACAAGTGTATCAGATCCTTTTAATAGTGGATCCTTTGCTTATAAATTAGTAGAACAAGCAGCTAGTGTTGGTTCAGCTGTTCATGAGGCTTTACAAATTGTTCCATTAGGACAAAATCAAACTTATACTTTATCAGTTTATGCTAAAGCTGCGGAAAGAAATCAAATAGCTCTCTTTTATAATTCTTATGGAGCTGTAGTATATAATTTAGCAACTCAAAATGTTAGTATTCAACCTACTTACGGCGTTTATAGAGGTAGCCCATCAGGTACTATTACTAGTGTAGGAAACGGTTGGTATAGATGTACATATACCTGTAATACATCAGCTAACAATCCCTTCGATGTAGGTATTGGTGTAACCAATTCTTTAAATGATACCTATTTTAAATATGTAGGCAATGGATCATCTGGCATATACATATGGGGAGCCCAACTAGAAGTCGGATCTAGTGCCACGGATTATATTTATAGTGGTCCAACAAACGGAATTTCTTTTGTTGGGCCCTTTAATTCTACAACATTAACAAATACACTTTACTACCTTAAATTAGCTAGTAAAGATAGTTTACATTATAAATCTAGAACATTTACTGGAGACGATACATTAGTAATTAAGAATAATAATTTAGGTTATAATAATCCCAATCCATTATTTGATTTAGATATTAATGGTAATTTGCAATCATCCTCTGGAAATATATCATCGAAACTTTCCACTAATAATTTAAACGTAAAAAACATACAAGGATTTAATAATATACAATTAAATTCAAATATAAATTCAAATAACAACTTTATATTTAATAATGTATCTGCTCAAAATGTTTTGACATCAGCTATAACTGCTGTTTCAACATTAGAAGTTACAGTACCAGTAAATATTCTTCGTTCTATAACTATTACTAATAGTGGATATGGTTATGAATATGCCCCTAATGTTTCAATAACTGGAGGAGGTAGCCCGGTTCTTAATGCAACAGCTACAGTTAGTTTAAATACTACAAACGGATCCATAAGTTCTGTAACAATTACAAATCCGGGTATTGGTTATAGTACAGATCCTTTAATATCATTTACTACCAACCAAACAATAAGTTATGGAATCACCTCTATTAGTATAAAAGATATTAGTAATAATTATTATTATACAGGATTTACTAAGGTTCCGTTAGTCAGTGCTTATAAAGGATCTGAATATAAAACTCTAAGTGCTTCAGCTGTTTTAGGTAGCCCATCCAGTACTACATTAAGTAGTACGGTAACATCAATAAACATATTAGATGCCGGATATGGTTATGGATATAATTTAACACCAAGTATAAAACTTTCTTCCAATATAATAACTACTATACCTGTAAATTATATAAATTTTGGAAATGTACTTTCTGGTGCAAGTGCTACTGGTGGTATTACATCACTTAATTTAGATCCTAGTTATTATTTAAATAATATATCCACAACAAATACAACTCTTAGTAATGCTTTAATATTAGATAATGCTCTTACATTATATCTTTCTGCCAACCAAATTGTGGTTGATAAATTAATAGGAAATAGTAGTAATATAGTTTATGATTTAAGTAGTTCTCAAGTAAATTTAATACGATATAGTGAAATTTTCGGATTTTGGAACTACTTGATCAACTGCACGGTTTCAGACAATTATTCTTATTCTCCAGATAATACAAAAACAGCAACATTACTTTTAGAATTTGGTGCAAACCCGGTTACATATTCTCCAAGAATAGAAACAGATATTAGTGTAGATGATATAAATCAAATTTATACCCTTTCTGTTTATGTGAGTTCTGCTGGACAACGATATATTGAAATAGATTTTAGAGACGTAAATAATGACTTTGTTCAAGCGGGTATATTAGCAGCAGCTTTTGATTTACAAACCGGAACAATAGTTAATAATGGATATTCTCCCAACGGATACGCTAATTGTGCTGGCATTGGATATAAAGCTTCTATAACAAATTATAATAACTGGTATCGTTGTTCTATTTCTGGTAATTGTAAAACAACCAATGGAGGGGCTGTTGTAGGAAAAATAATAAGACCTAGAATATTCCTTGGTCGTAATGATAACCACGTATCAAATAGCGCAAATGGAGGCTTGTACCTTTGGGGAGCTCAGATTGAAAAATCACCATCCGTTACAAGTTATGATAAAGTAGTAAATTATATTTCTACTAACAAGGGCATTTTTGGACAAAATATACATGGAAAATTGGATATAGATTCAAATAATTTTTATTATAATAATTCAAATCAATTATCAACATATTCTAATAAAAATGTATATTTAGGTATTAAACCTTCAGATTCTTATTCATCAGACAATTCAAGTATTGTTCGATATATAGGAGGTCCATGTGATGCTGATTCTGCACCCGGGGTATCTTGGATAAATAAACCATATTTTAAAAATCTTAAAGGAGCGTTAGAATACGCCGTAGACAACGGCATTTCCGGAAATAGTTTAAATATTTATTTATTTGAAGATATTATAGAAGGAGAAGATACATCCAAGGCATTAAGCCCTAATGCTTCTGGTGTTTACTGTAATCAAACCTTCCGCGGCAATCTTACAGGCGGATACTATAGTACAGAGTGGTTAGGTTCTCATTATCCAGAATTAACATCTGCTGGAATATTAGGTGGACATTTTTATTGGGGTAAAAATGATGAGGGATCCTGGGGAAATATATATTCTATAAATTATAATGATGAGATTTTATTTAAAACTATTAATATTGGTGGATTGCATGATATAGGTAGTAGATTAAATCTTGATGGTTCTAAATATTGGGACGGTAGAAAACCATTCGATACCGCATCCCCTCGTATTTCCATAAGAAGTTATGCTTGCGCTAATCCTAATAGAAGATTTGGAGATTTTGGAGCTGACGCTGCAGAAAGAGTTTATAACTTTTCAACTACTATATATGCTAGACCTAATCATGCAGAAGATGCTATAAATTGGAATAGACCCTATACTTTTGGTGGGAATAACAAAACTATAAATCATGTCAATTTAAGTTTTGAATTTGCTAATAATTGTAGTGACAATACCAGCATTTGGTTTACTGTAAAAAACTCTACATTAACTATAAGCAACGTAACAATTGCTTGCAAAGGACCCGGACATTTTTTTTATAGCCCTATGTTATTCCAAAATATTAATGGGAGAAATAATATTGTAGGAACTCGTCAACTTGATCCATTTACTTTATCTCCTTATCAATGGGGTAAAAATCTTTGGCAATCAATTCCCGGGGCAGGTGATCCGGCTTACTATCCTGGATACGGCGTAGCTATTGTAGGTAATGACGGTAAATCAACTTTCCAACAAGAAGCAACTAATATGGCAGCTAGAGGATTAGTTTCTTTTTCATCCATAGAGGGATCTTATATAGCAAATGTAGATTATGGACAAGGTATAGGGCCTATAGGTAGGGATTCTCCTATACAAAGTAGTATAATATTAGATGGAAAACTAAATGGAGGCAGAATTTTCCACTTAGAAGGTAACTGTACGCTTTGGTGTGATAATCAAATATATAAAACTTCTAATTTTGTTTTAAGTTCTTATAATAGTTCTACCGATCTAACCACGAGAGCTTTCAAATATAATTATAATTCTAAATTTGATTTTATACCTTTTAACTTAAATACCGGTGTTTACGCTCACAATATTATAAGATGGGGGAATACACAACTCTTATCTTGGAATTTTATAGTTAGCCCAACATATTTAATAAATACAAGTTATAATTCTTTATTAGCCGTAAATAACGTTAACAATGGTAGATTCAATGCGACCACAAAAACTTATAACTACATTGATGATATTAAGCCATATGCCAACACCCCCGGAGCAATAAATTATAGCATCAATGATATAACCAATGTAGATAATAGAACAGATGTAGGAGTTATTAGATATGTGAATTCCAATCAAATTCTTAATTATGACACACCTGGACTTTTCACTTTGACAAGCCCGGTTTGCAGTACATACACATCTACAATGGTGTTTTATAAAAATCCAACAAGATAAAAATAAATTAAATAGCCATAGGTTTATTAGACGTTGTCCATAAATATTAGAGAGAAATGCCGTCTATTAATTCCTATAAAATTTCTGACATTTATTGGAACCCTATAGATTTTAATGTTATAGGAGAACAATTTAAATTAAAAAAGACACCCATTGTTTTCAATAATGGTATGTCTTTTAATCTTTTTGACTGTTTAGAAAATATTCAAGATTTAAAGTTTAATAATAAAAGTGGTATATTTTTAACTGGATTAAATAACAATACTTCTATTATGGAAGATAATGCTAGTCCTAATTTAATCAAAGATTTAACATTAATAGAAAGCCCCATAGCATCTAATGATAAGATAATATTAAATATAGTTAATAATAAATTAACAAAAGGGTCTAGCTTTAATTTTTCTATTAATGATAAATTAGTTTTTACAATATTAAATAATAAAATCATTATAAAAAATTCTGATGGTTATCTATTAACGGATAATGGTGTGGGAAGTAATAATTTAATTTTTACATCACAAATTAATCCACCAAGTAATAGTCAATATTTTGAATATATACTGGGTGATGGTTATATTTCTTTATTTAGAAATGGATCTAATTATTCAGTTATTGTCTCTTTAGTTAACAATACATTACAATTACAAAATTTAAATACACAATCTTCAGCCATTCCTTCAAATTGTATTTTCTTTTTGCCGTCATTTTCAAATAACATAAAAAATAACACAACGGTAAAAGATAGTTTTTTAGTAACATATGAAACAAATCCTTTATTAAGTAGAAAGGATTTAATTGTTAAAAACAAAACACAACTATATAATCAAAATTATTTAGGTGTATTTCCTTCTGAAGATTTTGTTATAAAAAATAATAATGCAAATTATAATTTATATTTTCATGCTTTAAAAAATTATCAAACAGCAGAATATTTATATAATACTAATAATTTAAATAGAATATATAGAAAAATATATACTGGTACGAATCAAACAAATGGATTTGATAATATATGCTTAGGTTATACAAGTGAAAATATAAAAATAGAATTTAAAACTAATAGTAGTACAAAATTTTATTATAATCCTATATCAAATGTTCATGATTTAAATTCGGCTGGTTTTATAGAAGACGGAGCTACAGCTGGAGAAATTCCATATGTCTCTGATCGCATTTATCAAAGATCGAAATCTAATGCTCCTTATCTGACTAGCCTTAATATAGTTCACCCAGAAACAGATAACAATTTTTGGTTATGTTCTTGGTTATATAAAAGTCCTAATGGTACAAAAAAATGGTTAGACAGATATTATAACCCAGCATACTATACTTTAGATCAAGCAATGTCCGCGGCAAAGATGGTTTACTATTCCAAATCAGAAACATACCCTTCTTATTGTTATGATGTACCATCGACAACAAAATTAATACCAAATGTTTTATATGAATACTATCATGTAGGCAAACAAGATAGCAAAAACTTTTTAAAATATTTTGATTATAATTATAAAACAAATAAATCATCTAAAATTTTAAGTATAACTAATTGGTTATCTTCTCCTTTACAAGATGATTCCACTTATAAAAATAACGGTTTAATTTATAATAATAGCGATTTTAATTTTAAAGAAAATTATTGGACATTAGATGGAAACAACTATGCTATATTCCCGGCAAAGGATATTTTATTAGAAAATAAAAAACTTACAGTATCTCTTTGGTTAAATGTTCTAGATTGGAATAATATAGAAGGCAATCAAATATTTGGTAACTATTATGATAGTGGATTTGGTTTATTAAATGAATCAAATACCTTTTCTCCTATAATAACTTTTACAAATAATAATATAGGTCAAATTCAAAATTTAAATTACAGATTTGGGAAAATATCTAACGTCACTATACCTAATACACCATCCTCTTGTAAATTTGATTTTATCCAAAGAATGCCAAATTATGATTATTGGGTTTTAGATTCTTTAAACTTAAGAATTATAAAATATAGTGTAGATGATAGAATCTTAGTAGATAGAAGTATATATACAGAAATCTCTACTATCTCTCAAGTAGAAACGGATTCACAAGAAAATTTATACATATACGATAATAACTTTAAAAAATATATTAAATTAAATTCTAATGGTGATTTATTAAGATCTTATAGCGTTGCCAATAATACAAATAGAATTGAAATAGACCTAAATGATAAAGTTTTAGAGGTTTATGGCAACGCTTCAACTATAGACAATAATAATATACTTTGGGAAATTATAGGATCTAATTTATATAAAAATAAAAAAATGTATGCCACAGTTGGCAAGTCTAAACAAATAATTTGTGATAAGAATAATAATTTATGGATAATTTCTGAAAATGATTTATACACAAAAATAGATTCTAACAGGCTTTTTGAATTTACATATCAATTTAGTAAAAATTCTATTTCTGACTCAAATTGTTCTCCTCCTCCTCCGATTATAGTACCCTTAGAAAATGCTTTCAAAGAAGATTTACCGTTTTTATCTACAACAGATTATAAATATGTTTTAACTAATAATTTCTTACAAATAGAAATCACAGAAGAAACAACTAAAACAATATATCCCAAAGCTCCTCCGACATCCAGAAGAAGAGTTATTAATTTTATTAATTCCGTAATCAATACAGACCCGTGTAACAATAAGTCTTCGCATGAAGATTTATTAGTTATGGTAGATGAAAATGATAAAGAAGCTTATTTGATTAATCAGAGAGGAACCCCAGTTTCTAAATTAAATTTTAATGGTTTGACAGATATAAACAATAATAATTTCTTTTCTGGCGGTGATTTTACTGGATATCAACACACAAGAAAATTTAAAAATGTAAAGAAAAATTTATCTTGGAATTTTAAAATTGCTGATTTTTACGGCAAACAACCTCAATTATTATCTTTAAAATATTCTACATCGTCTTTGCCTAAGGGTTGGCATCATTTTGCATTTACATTTGATTCTGATTTAGGCACTGCAAAATATTATATAGACTCTGTAGAGGTTAGTTCTACTAATTTTGCTCCACAGACTTATCAATTACATTATGATTACAGAACGTCTTTATTGTTAGGTTCCACATCTGTAAAAAATAGTATTTTAAATAATTTATTAAATTCAGACAAAGGCTATAGATTTATAGGATCTGTTGCAGATTTGAGGATGTACAATATATATTTAAATCAAGGAGATGTTGAACAAATATATAATTCTTCTGATTTCTCACCAGAGAGCACAAATTTAATGTGGAATGCTTATATAGGTGAAAGAAATTATATAGAAGAAATTAAACATTGGTTTCAATTTAAAATGCCTGGCAGCAAAAGCAAATATTACAATATTAATATACATAATTTTAATGGAAATGAAAATGTTAAGAAAAATATAGAGCAAGCTATAAAAAATACAATAAGTAAAATATCGCCTTCTTATACATCTTTATATAAGATTAATTGGTCATGACAATAGAAATTAAAAAAATAGATCAAACTTGTGGAAACATAGATTTAATAGATGAAAATCTATGTGTTAGTAATAGTTTACCTATTATTAATTCTAACGTAATTTCTCTTAGTTCTAGATTAAATGATTTTGCAACCAAGGTCAATTATTGGAATAATGTTTATTCTATGTTTAGCCAAAATAGTGCTAAAATGCTTTCTACTTTATTAAACATTAAAAAAATAAACGAAAGTTATCAAAGTCATATAGGAGTTGTACAATCTCTAAGTGCTAATTGGAATAAAGAATTTTCTATATATTATCCTAAAATTATAAACATGGGATCCACCCAAGCAGGAACTAACGTATTAAATCCGGGAGAATGGTATGAAGGCAATACTTTAACTATAAAGCCTAATAATTTTACTATGTTAACAAATTGGTTAGCTATAAATTTTCCTCCAAGCGAATATGTAAATGGACAAATTGTTAATTTATTTGTTAGTTTATATGAAACTATAGATTTTAATTTTTATTTTTATAGAAATTATTATGAATATTGCACACCCAACAAGGGTTCTGGAGGACAAGTAAGTTGTGATGGTTGTGGTCAAGATAACCGCAGTAGTCATTGCAATCACCATGTTAACGTTGATGGTACTGGAGATTGGTGTGGCGACCCTTACGATCATTGCGGAGTCAAATACACAAAAGATGTGCAAACTGGGTCTTGCGAAGGGTCCGGAGGCAGATTATTAGAAATAGAGAAAAATAAAACGTTGAGTGACAGACACTTATCTAGAGTGGTTGTTCTTTATTATAAGAACAACGGCCAAAGTTGGGACTATATATCATTAAATGATAAACAACAATGAATTATAAATTTTACAATATTAATTCCTCTGAAACAATAGGTGATTCTTTGACCTCTGTAAATTTAAATTATATAAATTTACAAAATTGGATATCAGAAATACAGACACAATATGATAATAATTGGAAACCTATTATAGATTTTTATAATTCTAATATAACAGATTACAAAAATATATTATCTTTAGCCAATCAACTTTCTAGTAATTGGGATAATTTTGCTACTACTATAGAGACTAATAGTGCTAAATGGCTTCAACCTATAACCATATTCTATCCATATATATTAAATGCTCCGTACTTAGATTCTTATACAGAAAACATCAAAACTTGGTTGACTGCAAATTATCCAATACTAGGAAATTTTGTAGAAAATCAAAAATTTATAATTAATATTTACACAAAAAGAAACGGGGCTGATAGTAAAACTTTTATAAATTATAGGGAAACTTTAACAGATTATACGATTTGTTATACGTATGATTTCCGAATATGTGCAAATTGTAAAACGATAGCGTTTGGTCCAACTATATATTGTGCTAATACTCATTTTGATTGTGATGCCGAATGGACATGCCAAAAATGCAAAGATATTCATTGTTCTTATATAAAACCTCCATATATTCCATTAGAAGAATCTTTTTTAGCAACTAATGAATTAAGGTATGTCTCGGCATTAAGTACCATAGACAAACAAATACATGTAAGTGATACAGAGGTAGACGAAAGTCATTTTGCAAAAGGACAAATACAAGCGGATATATCTATGACATATCAAGATGAATGGGAATCGGATATAGTCACATCAATAGTGTTTAAAGTAAAAAATTGCGCATGGCAATTTGAAAAATATATAACATCATGAGCTGCATAATACCAATTTTAAATATTAATATAGATGATTGTGTTGGAGATTCCGTGGGAAAACATAATTATAATGCACTATTATTAGATACTACCATATGTAATTTATCTAGTGCATTATTTAATGAAAATAACATTTCTACAATTTTTGAAGATTTATCATCTATAATTCTAAGCTTTGAAGATTTAATACCAAAGTTTACAGAATCAAAAGCCAATGAGATCACTTTAAATTCAGCTACTACAACCGCTTTAAGTTCTTTTTGGAATAAACATGAATTTTCTATTCAATATCTTATTAATGCATCAGTTTTTAATGGAGAAGGGGTTATAGATATTATTACAAATAATAATATTATTAATAATGCTTGCCAACAAGTTCCTAATACAGACATACTAAAAATAAATAGCACACAAGGTATTTCATTATCTTCAGTGATACAGAGATCAAAATCTATTTGTTTATCTCACTTAAATCAATTTTACAATCCGAATTTTACAAATTTATATACGGAAAATACAATAGTCAATGTAATAGTGGAAATATATAATTATACACCAAATCCATCAGACGCTAATCATTTGATTGTAAATAAAACAACTCCGAATGTATTCAATTATAATGATAGATTTATAACAACAACATTCACTAGAGATAATATTAAAGTTTTAACAAATATAATATTAAAATTTCAATTAAGAAATAAAAAATGGGTCTATTTAGGAATATTAAATGACCTGTGTACTTAATATTTGATTTTTATTAAAAATAAATTAAAATATATAAATGAATAAAAATCCAGATTTACAATTTAAATATGCCCGAGGAATGGGTGATATAATAGCTTGTATTTTGCATTCTAAAATTTTTGGTTGGTTAACGTTTAAAATCACTGGTAAAAAAGAACCTTGTAAAACTTGCTCTGTAAGAAGAAACGCTTTGAATATTATATTCCCAATTCCTTTTTGGAGATTGTTCTTTAAGGATAAAGAACAAATGATACTATCTATAAAAAATAGCTATGAGAAAAACGGATATAATTTTAATTTTGATGAATCAAATCAAACATCTTTAGCATTTAAAGGTACAACTGAAAATTTACCAATAATTCCTAAAACAGTTATTAACGAAACAGAAGTTAATAATAAGAATAACATTAAAAATTATATTTGTATTAGTGATAGTGATACGCATTCTGGTGATCTTTTAATAAAAGTACAAATTTTTAAAAAAATAATTTAAAATGCAAATAGAAATAATAAAAACTCAATACCCATCTGATTCCTTAAACCCTACACGAGAATTTGGAATTTTTCTAAAGAAAATTCATTCATCTATACATTTACTCCACTGGTATGCTGGTGATCATAATATACACATAATTTTAGGTGATCTTTATGAAACTTTAGATGAATTGTTTGATAGATTACAAGAGGAAATTATAGGAACATCTCTTATACAAAACGTAAATTTTCCATTATTTAGTTTTAATATAGATCTAAATACAGACCAATTCAAGGGATCACCAGAAGACATTTTAAATGCTTATAAAAATATTAGCAATACTATCCAAGAAACCTTGACGTCTTTAGAATTTAACAATTATACGACTTCTGTGAAGTCTGGATTGTCAAACACAAAGGAAGAAATATTATCTGCGATTAATAAAACTAACTATCTTCTTTCGATGGTTAATTTATAATTTATATTAAACAGGTATTAAGCTACCGTAGAATATTATTTGACCGGTAAGAGCAGTGTATGATGTACCAACATACCCCGCCACAACATGCACTCCTATTACATCACCTGGTACACCAACTGCCTTACCTCCTATAGAAGCAATGTAACTCGGCGTTTGTGTAAAATATTGTGGTAAATTGGTACTATCTGCAGATAGTACCATGGTATAGCTATTAGTTAGCTGGTTAGTGCTTGATGCGGACCCATTACGCACTAGGCGTATTTGAGGTTGTGTTGTAACAGCATTGCCGCTACCAGCTACTGTTTTGAATACATGGGTAGGACCGAGAGAATTAGGTACAAAATTATAACCTGTAGGTACGGTAAAGCAGGCACATATAGCACCAGTAAGTGTATTGAGATAATCAAAAGGAGTTGAGACAGTTATAGATTGACTACCTGTTGGACCAACTATAGCACCTGTAGCGCTTACGTCACCAACAACTGTTAATTTATTATTAGGTGTTATAGTTCCAATGCCTACATTACCAGAAGAATCTATAGCAACCGCTGATAGAGCACTTACACCAAATTGAGTAGAAATAATTAATTTATTTTGAATCTCATTATAAGTTAGATTAAAACCTGATAAAGAATTAAGAACGGTTCCTCCAGTACCATCTCCTCTTTCGCCTATAAAAAATACTGGATTAATACCATCATTAGGAGCTAAGTGTTCTAAATTAATGAACCTAGAAGAAATGGCTTGAACGGTTAAACCATCATTAGAGCTTATAGAACCATTAACAGTAAGGGTTGCCCCAGGTGTTACTGTACCTATACCAACATTACCACTAGATAAGATTATCATTTGTGTACCACTACCACCATTAGCAAAACCATTTGTTTGAAATTGTAAACCTCCTCCTTGATATGCAGTAGCTATTACACTACCAACTACATAAGGTGATCCTGGCGTTCTACTAGTCCATATACGAAGATCAAAGTCATCCGAATAAGGTGTAGATAGATCAATATAAGCACCGCTGAGACCACCTATAGAAAGCTGAGTTCCGTTTATATTGGAATCTGACAATAGATTAAAATAACCAAAATCAGGCCCACCCTGCGGAATAACGAATAGTTGACCACTCACAGTAAGTGTATTAGTTAAAGTATTTCCGTTTGAATCTATAATCACTGCACTAGCGGGCTGAGTATTTCCAAATTGAGTAGAAATAATTAATTTATTGACTTGTTCATTATAAGTTAGATTAAAACCTGTTAAAGAATTAAGAACGGTTCCTCCAGAGCCATTACCCCTTTCTCCAATAAAAAATACTGGATTAATACCATCATTAGGAGCTGAGTGTTCTAAATTAAGAAATCTAGAAGAAATGGCTTGAACGGTTAAATTACCTCCATTTGTTGCGAATTTATTACCAGTAATTTTTGTATCTGCCAAAGATGATATCCAAGAAGGATCTACATAAGAGTTTGATAATAAAACAAATGAACCGGAAGCATTTTGAAAAGTAGCAATTGGTAATAATAGACCCGTAAGAGCATTAGTAGTTGTTAAAGGAGTTAAAAGTCCTGTAAGAGCTTTAGTAGTTGTTAAAGGAGTTAAAAGTCCTGTAAGAGCATTAGTAGTTGTTAAAGGTGTTAAAGTATTAGATAATAAATCATTTAAGGAAGATGCATTTATTTTGTAATTTGTATGACTTCTTACAATAGGAATAATATCCTGATTTTGTATACTTTGTGAAAGAGGCAACTCTGAAAATTTAATACTCATTATTTAATATAATTATCCTTTAACTCTCATTTATAAAGATTATATCATCTTCAGTTGTCATTATCGATCCATATTCTGTAATAAAATCTCCTACATTCTTTATTAAAATGTAATTATTACCAAAAATATCCGTACCCCAATGTGATACATCCCCGCGGTCTGTTAATAGAGATTCACACCTGTTATTATATACGGTATCGTTTAATTCTTTTCTTAAGTTTAAAGGGTAGTTTGATTCGTCTGTCCAAACATTATTACGATTAATATCCCAGAAATAAACATTATCTTTTTGTAAACTTACACCAATTTCATTATTAGAATTTATTTCATAATTTGATTGATATGGTATAAGCTTTTGGTTTTTTAAAGTATCTACAATAACTCCAGAAGAATCTCCGGCATTATTAGGCTTCATCATCCATCTATTATCTATATCATTTATAATAACTGGTGATGTTTGATCTTTCTTAGTCAAACCTCTATTTCTAGGACCATACTTATTTATATTCAAAAATAATCTTTCTGCACTTACAGAGTTTATATAAGTTAAACTATTTGGATCTACAGTAATATCATAACCCTTACCTCTATAATAAGATGTACCTATTTTATCTATAGTTAGATATCCACCAGTTTGTTTTTTGGATGTAGCATTAGCCGGGAATGATAATGTGGCAACTGTTGGATAATTTATATTATCTAAATTTGCATATGGTTCTATTGTATCTAAGGCCTTACCTGTAACAAAGATTACAAAGCTATTTTTACAAACATTTGAATTGTATAAGTTTTGTGTATAATTAAAAGCATTACGAGCATAATAGTTATATTTTGCCGGTCTAAAAGATGAATAACCTTCTAAAAGAATATTACTAGGTTCTTTACTACTATCTACTATTAAGTCTAAAGGATTACCATTGTGCATAGCAAAATCTAAATTAGAAACATCTTTGCTTATAATAAGTTGATTCCATCTCGTATCTTTTAAAGTAACATCAAAATCTAATGTTTGTTTCCAATTTAAATTGTTTAAATTTCTATTTGTATAATCTACATAACAACCATTAGTTAATATCATTTTTGATATTTCTGGTTGATGAATAGGTACGTATTCATTTAAGATTCTTATTTGACCACCAAAGCTGATAGTTGGTTTATTAAAATTATTATTTGCATCTATATCGGTATAAGACTTACCCCAAAAAGATTTAGCACCATAAAGATCACCTATCCATTTTTCATTAAAAGTATTTGTTTCATAATCCCATCCGTCTAATTTGATATTTAAAGCAAAAGAAACCGCAGCTAAACTAAATCCTTTCAAATTGCCAGTATATCGTATAGATGATTGATGATTATATTTTATATAATCACCCGGATTTAATTGCATATCAGATAGAATTTTTAAACCTTCCCAGCCACCAGTAGAACTTTTAATAGCTTTACACCAAGTAGGAATTGTAGGAAAGAAACCTAATAATTTAAGAGAAACATATTCTATGTAATTATGTATATTACCATCACTATGAATAAGATAGTCTTGAAGGTTGAAATATGATCCTTCGGAACATATAGTTTCCATTAATTTATTTTTTCTAGAAATATCTCCTATATCCATGGAAGATATTTGTATTCCCTTTGCTTTTAGTATTTGAGCATAGGGAGATGCTTTTCCAATATTTTCTGTTTCTTCACCATCACTAAAAATTAAAATTTGTTTTAAAGAGTCTGATCTTGGACAATTTGTTATTGTTGATATATTTGTTAAATTTAAAATTTTTGTACTTAAATCTGAACATAAATTGATTGTTGTACCACACTCATTATTATTTGGAGTTTTGTTATAAAAAATATTATTTGCTAAAGTTAAAGCATCCAATATGTTTGTAGTAAAATCAGGATAATCGGGAATTGTGATACTGTCTATGTGATTTATAATAGAAGATAAATCTTTTGTTAAATAATTCAAAATAATACCATTTTTAGCAAATGATATTATAGATATAAGAGTATCAGAGTTTTTATTAATGATGTTAGTACAAATTGTTTTTGCTAATTCTTTAACTATATCTAAATCAAGTGTTTGTGTTCTACTGTTATCTATTAATAAAACTAAATCTGTAAGCTCATTATTAACAGATGTACCATTGGCAAGAGATTTGTTATTAGTTGTTAAATTTATATTTTTATATGGATAATAAACAAGCATATAAGGAACTGTTGTATTATTAGTTTTTTGTTTTCTTAAGGATGTTCTGTAATAGGTATATCTTTTACCAGTTTTTAAAATCATCTTTTTACCATTACCAGTTTTCCAAGTTCCATTACCATAACCTACTTCTTTATCTAAATTTCCATCAATTTGATAAAAAGAAAATTGAGGACTATTATCAATAGTTAATCTTCTTGTATCTTTCCATCCATTTAAAGAGAAGTTTTCCCTTAAACCAAAAGGATCAGCAAAAAGATAATCCGCCATTCCGTTATAATCTCTTACATTAACACCTTCAGAACCTATAGGAGAGTAATAAACAGATCTACAAGTACACGGAGTTTTATTTAAAGAAAACGATGAATTATTACTTAAAGGGTTTGCATTTTGATAATCTTGATTTTCATAAAAATTATGAGGATAAGATTTTCCATAAGGGCAATCTTTTGCATGAGCATGATAGTGAAATACTTCATCAGCTGGTGTATCAACATCCCCCCAAATAAAAGATACAAAAGTTCCAGCACCGGCTTTAAAGGCCAAAGAAGATTGTATAGGCCCTTCTAAATACTCAGCACAATCTATAGCTGACAATCCATTATAAACATCTATAGCACCTTTTAAAATATCTAATTGAGTAGTAACTCCAGCCGCCAACCAAGCCGCTTCTATAAATTCTTTTTGATCTTGACTTGATGCTTTATAGATTACATCAGCAGCATCAAGGGTAATTCCAGCAACTGCACCAATCATTGAAGAATTTGGCTCTACTTGACCCATTATTACAGGCAAGCACGTATCTTTTTTTAAAGTTAGAGGCACATCAGTAACTTCTGCTAAATTTACTACAGGCCATAATATATTATTATCATTGACTTGTATAGGAATATCAGTTTTATCAAATTTAAAAAGATAAGCTTCTTCTGTAGCACCTAATACATTATCAGCATAAGATGTATTAACTAGGTTATTGTTTATTCTTTTTCTTATATTGTCAGCCTCATCCGAAAATTTAGCAGCTAAAGCACCAGCCTTTATAAGAGATGTTTGATTAAGATAAATGTCCCGAGATGCAGAATTAGGAAGAGTTGATGTATAATAAAGATTTAATAAATTTTCTTTTACATCTTGTTCCAATGAATTATACAAACTATATTCATAATCTTTAATAGAATATCCATCAAATGAATAATTTTTTAAATTTATTTTAAAACCTACAAAAGGAAATATAAAAGATTTTGTGGTATCTGATTCTATTATAATATCTAAATCGTCTTTGACATATTCGTTTCTAGTACCCATCAACCAAGCACCTTCTATTGTACCATTTTTATCTGTGAATATTAAGTCTGAATCTAAATAACTAGATCCACTAATTTCTCCAAATGTAGAGGAAATAGAATTAATTAAATTAGAACTATTAATTTCGATAGGATAAAAAATATTTCCTGCTAAAGAATCGTTTACAATTTTATCCCCACTAGGCCAATAAAACCAATTATTACCTTGTTCCATTTGTATGTTTAAAACATAATCTGGTATATTTGTTTCTTCTACCTTTACAGCTGTTAATCCGTAAATATTTTCTCCAAGATATTTTTGAGAAGAAGTTATTAAATTTTTAATTTGTGAATCGTAATAGGCAGAAAGGGATACAGAAGATATCGTTGAGATTGTTGTTAAATATTGACTAAAAACCTTTGAAAGAGGTGTTTGAGCTGCTCGTGGCAAATATCTTGTTGAAATTAAATTATTAATCTCATCTAAATTTAAATCTGAAAAGGGATATGTATCATTTAAAGTTGAAGGGTCTAAATACTGGTTAGTAGAAACTGATGGATCTGAATCGTGATAATTTTCATCATCATATAATTCTTCTACTTCTATAAAAAAATCTTCTTTGACTGAAGAGAGTTCTGGGAAGAAATTACTTAAAGGTGATATAGGAACTCTTGTATAGGAATAATCTTTTTTTGTATAATTTTTTAAAACATATTCGTATAATATTTCTTCTAACGCCAAATTAGAACCTATTAAACTATGTTTTGTTTTGGTATTTTTTAATGATTCTCTTTTAGCTGATAAAATTTGAGTAATTTCTTTAAGCTTATGTGCTAGATAAGGAATAACATAAATTAAATCTTCTTCATTAGAAAAATTTATTTGAGATAAAAAAAGATCTCTTTCATCATTATTAAAAAGAAATGTTAAATCTTTAATTAATTGTATATATTGTTCTCTTTTATTATTAGCTCGATCTTTTAAAACCTTTTTACTGTCATTATATTCATACCAAGAATTTAAATATTGTAAATATTTTTCTTGAGAAATTTCTGTGAAATTTCCTGATTCTTTAGACCATTCCTGGTACGATAGGGGTGATACAGTCGATAAATTCATTCCAATTATTTAGAAATTGACACAGGGGTTATTGTTTGTTTACCGTTTTTATCTATACAACATTGAGAAATACCTTTAACATAAACGGGGTAACTACCCTTGTTTACTACCCCTCCTTTACTATAAGAATTTAAAAGTATAATAACATTGCTCATGTTTAATAATATTTAGTTGACAATCTGAATTTTCCTTGTAATATAATTCACATGACAACTAATAATTTACAGACCCGTTTAAAAGAAGAAACGGCAGAACTTCATAGAACTTCAGAGCAACACCCATTAATGCAATCTTTTGTAGATGGTTCCTTTAAGAAGGAACATTTACTTGAATTGCTTATTAACCTTTTACCTATCTACCAGGTAGTGGAGCAACGGCTTCTTCAAAAAGAAATTCTAGAAAACACAGATTTAAAGAGAAGCACTTTTATACAAAAAGATATTGATAAGCTTATTCAGGATACTGGCATTACCACTTTAAAAATTAGAGATATAACAGAGAGGTGGGTAGCTTCTTCCTGGGAAAAGAATCTATATACTTTAAAAGCTGATCTCTATCTTAGATGGTTAGCAGATTTCTACGGAGGTAGAATCCTAGCCAAGTCTCAAGCTCCTTATAACGAAACTTATCAATCTAAAGACCCCATGGCCGTCATAACAACTGTTAGATATCTCCTAGACAAAGATACCCCAGACACATTGATTGATAATATTGTCAACCAAACAAAAGCATTTTTTCAGTTTCACATAGATCTATTTGAAGAGATATGGACAAGCTAAGAGAATTTTTTGATCTTTTAACACAAGATTTTACAGACGCCTTTGGTTATCCAGAGCGCCCTACACCCTATAAGGGGCAATATAATACTGATATAGTTTGGCAAAACAATGTTTATACTAGTCCTATTTTTAGACATATACATTTACAGTATTATAAAACGAATAAAATCGGTATAGTACATGCTAACATTTTCCCTAGTGCTACAGTTGATATACCCATTCTAGGAATAGACTTTATCGAGATAGGTAATAAAATTACAGGATTCTTTTTTGATATTACGCCTATTAATGCCAATCAAATTCTTCAAAAGAATTTACTTCAGTTTAAAAATACTATAAAGTCCCCAGAAAGAAAACTTCCAGAATGGGCAAATTTCTTTGGAGAGAACTTTATTTGCGTATCTCCACAAGAAGAAGAAATAGATTTTTTACAGTGTAATTCTAGAGCAATAACAAAAGAGTTTTTAAAATATTCAGATTCTTTCAAAGAAAAATACAAAACAAATATAGAGAAACAGAATAGTTATTGTATAGGTCAAAAGAAAAATGATAAAACATTTAAAGCTTTAGCAATAGATGTTGGTGAAGAAAATGCTAAACATTTCTTAAACAATTATATGTTTCCAGAAATTTAATGAAAAAATTTAAAATACAATTTATTTCTGCTACTAAATAATTTTCATACTAAAAAAATTACTCAGTTAGTAATAATAATTCAAAATGTCCATTTGCTTTTATGCATAGAGCTGAGTAAGTATAGTATATGGACTCATATACAAGTAATCCTATATCACCGGTCCAAACAGGTTTTGAAGCTAATGTAAATAAAAGTATAGCAGGTAATGTTACTTTAGAATTACCAGTACCTAGTGTACCCCTCCATAAGAAAAAAGTTTCGGAGATTGCTCATTGTATAGAAAGAATAGTAAACCTTTTAACGAAAATCAAGAATTAAATTTAATGCAAAAACAAACCATAATAATACCAATACCGAGAAAGCCTAGTTTTGCTCAGAGAGAATCTTTTATCAATGTAGAGATTGATAAAATTCAAAGAGATTTAATTTCAAAAGGATTTAAACCGATTTCTTTTGAAGTAAATAGTAAGTCAGATCAAAGAGCTAGTGTTACTTTTTATTTTCAAAAGTAGTTGACTTTAATATTCATTGACCTATTATTATAGGTCTTATGAAATATACTAATACAACATCAATTTGGTTCGGAAGTTTATCTTATATAAGCAATCTTCTTTTAAAGATTATTCCTTGTAGCAAAACTCTAGTAGACTTTAGTCGCTGGTGTGATATTAATGCTAACCTAACAGAAGATGAAGCTTCTTTAATCTCTGCAGACTATTGGAATGGTTCAGAGAATGACATTATTAATATCCTTAGAGAGATAAATCATCTCTCAGAGGAAGGACACGGGTATCATGGCAAATATTTACTAAAGCGTTTAAGCTTCTTAGCTAAAGAAGGTTTGAATCTTGCAGAAGGAATGGATCTTCCCAAGTATCGTAAGCTTAGTGAAGATGAAGTAAATTCCGTTATCTTTTCTTCTAAGAAGTTTCGCAAGTCGCGTAAGACCAAAAGAGATACAAAGGGTAGGTTTGCACCTAAAAAGAAATAATTTTCCCAATTGGCTTGAGTTTTCCCAATAATGGGAATATTATTAAGAGGAAGAATAACAACAACACAAACACCTAATAAAAAAATAATATGGACACATACACACTAAACCAAGCAATTCAGATGGCGCCAGCAATCGCCGCAACGGAGCCTTCACCGA
>Ga0114963_10000493_pt1 | contig 26151 bp, 31 predicted proteins | sample C_131016_EF_Meta_FD_87019 | JGI IMG/M metagenome (GOLD analysis project Ga0114963, IMG submission 87019) | Freshwater microbial communities from Lake Croche, Canada to study carbon cycling - C_131016_EF_MetaG | ecosystem: Environmental > Aquatic > Freshwater > Lake | place: Lake Croche, Canada... | reverse complement strand
GGATAGTTACAACTTGAAACAGACAGTCGACTAAAAATCATTCAGAATTGAAGGTCGATTCAGGAGTCAAAAGCCATGTCACTACAACTGCCTCATGCCCGCAATACCTTATCAGAACCAAAGCCTTACAACCGTGATGCTAGCGATGAAGATGATTACGAATCAAATAGCTTTCAAGTTCAGCAACACCGTGCGTGGCTGCGTGAGCAATTGCTTGCTGGCCTAAATTCACCGCTCTGCGATCCAATTACGCCAGCTTACTTTGAGCGACTTCGGGCCCGCGCACGCGGAGAGTTTTAACTTGGCGGGCAAGCCGATCGTCCCACATCGTCACGCAATTGAGGACGCTGATGATGTGATTGATTACTACCGCGAACACGCTGGGACCCTTATTTCTCAAAATTTCGCTACAGAGGTTGACGAGGCTTACGCTTGCCTTGGTCAACATCCAAACATTGGATCGCCGCGTACAGCACTTGATTTGGACATCGAAGGCATCAAAGCTTGGTCTTTGAGACGCTTCCCACATCAGATCTATTACAAAGTGTTCCCTGATCGCATAGAGCTTTGCCGAGTCCTCCACCCCAAGCGAGATATCACCCATGCAATGCTATCTCGCCAAAGGTCTCAATAAGGATTAGGCATCCTCAAGCACCGGTCAATTCCGCCCCGGGCCACCATCTGAAACTGAAAAAACCCCTGCGTTCACGCTGGGGTTTTTGCTTTTGTGGGCTTGTAACTGGATGTTTCTAAACGTATCTAGTTGTTGCCAAACACACTTTCAACGCCTAGCATTGGGGTATGCCAAAGATGAGCTTAGAGCTAACTGATTCACTACAATCTTTTGTCGACACTGCCTCGACTCAGCAGGGCTTTGTCTCGGGCAATGAATATGTTCTTCATGTCTTACAAAAAGAGCAGGATCGAGATCGTTTTCGGGCGCTGATCGAAGAAGCTGAAGCCTCTCCCTCGCAAGAGATCGATGTCGAGAGTTACATCGGAACTCTTAGACACCGCTTTCACACCAAAAAAGACCTTTGACTAAAAGGTCTCTCGCTCTTAACCCTGGAGCTGATTTTGATATTAAAGATGTTCTCAGTCACTACCAAGCACAACAGGCCTTTCAAGCTGGAGAGGTCTTTCTGGTCGAACTAGACAGATGCTTGAGGTTTCTGACGACTTTCCCGAGGGCTGGCTCTTTACGAATGGCTAATGAAATTGGCCGTAACGATATCCGCACTTGGCCGATGAATAAATTTTCGTTTTTGCTTCTATACAAAGAGACCCAAAGCCATGTGGATATTTTGCGGGTCTTACATCAGAGCCGCGATATTCCAAGATGGTTGAAGGATTAAACATCCTCAGCACCAGGGCGATTCCGCCCCGGGCCACCATCTGAAACTGAAAAAACCCCTGCGTTCGCGCTGGGGTTTTTGCTTTTGTGGGCTTGTAACTGGATCTTGCTTCGCTCATTATTAATAAGTACAATGTACATATGAATTCAATTAAGTTCGATTGGGATCCTAGTAAAGCCGCAACCAATCAAAAGAAACACAAAGTTTCGTTTGAGGAAGCTAAGTCAGCCTTTTATGACGAACGGGCGAAGCTAATCGACGATCCAGATCATTCTGCAGATGAAGAAAGGTTTATTTTGTTAGGGCTTAGCCACTTGCTTCGCGTTGTTGTCGTATGCCATTGCTACCGTGGTGAAGACAATGTCATTCGCATTATTTCTGCTCGCAAAGCAACAACCCAAGAATTAAAAGCTTACTGAAGGTGACCTATGCGCAAAGAATATGATTTTTCTAAAGCTAAAAAAAATCCGTACGCCTCACAGCTCAAGAGGCCAATTACGATTCGTCTTGATGAAGACTCAGTGACCTACTTTAAAACCATCTCAGAAGAGCTAGGCATCCCCTATCAAAGTCTGATTAATCTCTACTTAAGAGACTGTGCAACATCACATAAGAAGCTGAACCTTAGCTGGAAATAGATAATAAGCAGAATCAAACACCCACCGTCCGTGATCAATTCCGCCCCAGGCCACCATCTGAAACTGAAAAAACCCCTGTGTTCGCGCTGGGGTTTTTTGCTTTTGGGGGCTTGTGACTCCCGACTGAGGACTGAACACATAACCGACAGGTTGATAACGTACCTTTGAGCGGACAAAGCCCTTGATTAAGCGTCTATTTACGAGACGATTGAAATGCAAGTGTCGTGTTACTCAGTACTTCACCACGAAGCTCAATTTCGAAGGACGAAAGTTAGATCAGAACTTGTTGCCAGTAGGCGCTTTAACACAAGCCAAGCTCACGGCGTCCCCCGGTCCACTTGCCGGTCCCAACAAGAGCGTCCCTGCTTTCCGATCGAGTTTAGCTTTCAATGGCTTGAGGTGCTTTGCACAATCCTCCAAATCAATGCTGAACTCAAAACGAATTTCGTCGGCAGCATAAACCCAGTTATCAGACAAGAATTCGCACTTAGTCTGCCGGCTATATTGCATTTTGACTGTGCCCGACTTGTCGACTTCGTTTAACGTGATCTCAAGAGGTAGCGGCAAGGCCTTATCGTTAGTGCATTGCAGTGCGACTTGGCTATGAGCAAGCCCCGATAACCCCATCATTAGGGCAGCTAGTATCAACTTGCGAGTCTGACAAATGAGATTGCGCATTTTTTCCCTTTAGGGCTTAGAGTTCGATGGTAATGGTGGCAGTTTTTGTATTTGCGTCGCACTTGTCCATTCTTGGACGCATTCAATGGCTGATAGATTGCAAAGAGCAAACACAGTTGAGCTAAATCAACAGCCTCTGATGCCCAATCTGCCCAATTAAAGTTTAAAAAGTTTGCACCGGTCCAGCCGAACACCTTCACTGCGGCTATCACGATTAAGGTGCCTAAGACCCAACTTGGTTTTTCTTTATTGATCCCTTGGACTCGCACAGTGAAATAAGTTGCGCCGATCACGAGGGCCATCAAAACAAGCATAGCCACAAAGGCAATGTCTTTATCATCACCCATATCAGACAGCACAGACTTAAAACCACCCTCGGCTTGTACTTTCATGAGAAAAAAGGAGGCCAGATAAATACTTAAGAAAGTGTTTGAGAACTGCAGAAGTTCTTTCTTCACGCTGCCCGTCAGCCCACTATTTTCTTTATTTGTATTGGGTGGGGCATTTGTCTTCGCAGATTGCACGTTTATCGCGGCGGGCTCCGTTTTGACGGCAGGCTGCGCGCCGTCGCTGCTGGCGGACTGCCCACAGTTCGGACAAAACTTAGCTCCGGTATTTTGCTGAGCACCGCAGTTTGCACAAAAGCCCATGTTGATCCTTAGAAAGACCGGCTCAGTATTTAGCGAGGTGAGTTTATTAACGCGAGTTGCTAGTGCTTACACAATCGTTTAATGTTTTCATTATGATAACGAAGTGTATTTGGATATTACCAAAAACTGCATCCGAAGGTTTCGATTCCGCCCCCGGGCCACCATCTGAAACTGAAAAAACCACTGCGTCCGCGCTGAGGTTTTTGCTTTTGTGGGGATGGCAGGGTTACCCCAACTTTAGAAAAATAACACCAAGTAGAATTAAGGCAGCGCCGAGCCAGCGAATTGGAATATTGGGGTCGCCAAAAACTAAAACACCGATGGCAAAAGTACCCACTGCACCAATAGAGGTCCACACCGCATACGCCGTGCCGATAGGGATGCCTTTTAATGAATACCAAAGCAAGAACCCACTCAGGGCCATGCATGTTCCTGCTAAAGCGATGCCCCACATTTTCATGCTGGGATTGTCGGATAGCTTTAATCCAAGCGGCCAACCGATCTCGAAAACACCTGCCAGTAAAAGGGATAGCCAGTACATGCTGATCCTTGAGTTGATCTGAAAATTTAACATATCGAGGTTTCTATTACGACAAAACAGAATTAAACGTGCATGTATCTGTGGGTCGACTCCACCCCGGGCCACCATCTAAAACTAAACAACCCCTGCGCTCTAAACTGACTCTTAAACTTAATCACGCTATGTCTTTAATTCCCTTTCTGCTCGCTGCTTCCCTTCTCGCTGTGACCCCAGGTCCTGGTATCGCCTACGTTGTGGCTAGAACAGTTTCTGGCGGCCGCATAGAGGGCTTGGCATCGTGTGTAGGCACTAGCTTGGGCGGACTCATTCACGTTCTAGCTTCATCGCTTGGTTTATCGCTGATCGTCGCTGAATCCGCCATGGCTTTTAATCTGCTGAAATACATTGGTGCTGCGTATCTTATTTACTTGGGTATTCGCATGCTGCGCAGCAAAGACAAGCAGGTCGAGATCAAACCCCTTACATCTCATGGAAGTCGACGCGCTTTGATTGAAGGTGTTGTTGTAGAAACGCTGAATGTAAAGACAGCTATGTTTTTTCTGGCCTTTCTGCCTCAATTCGTTTCGCCTCATGAACCGCTTACTACGCAGCTTTTTATACTTGGATGCTTATGCGTCACACTCAATACATTAGTAGATATCGCAGCAGTATTTGCAGCGCATAGACTGATGAAATTAGATATCGCTCGCTCAGCACGAGCCAAGTTATTAAACCGTTTGTCCGGTGTGATGATGATTGGCATCGGCGCTTTTCTAGCTTTAGCTCGGCGCGAGAACTAGACGACATCATCAAGCTCGGCTCAATAAATACAACGTACTTTTTGAATGGACAAAACCCGTTTAAGCGAGCGACAGCAGCAGTGATTCAAAAGACAGGCTGGTTACAAATTGAAACAGACAGTCGGCTAAAAATCATTCAGAATTGAAGGCCGATTCAAGAGTCAAAAGCCATGTCACGACAACTGCATAATGCCCGCAATACCCTTTCAGAGCCAAAGCCTTACAACCGTGAGGCTGACGATGATGATGATCACGACTCAAATAGCTTTCGAGTTCAACAAGACCGCGCATGGCTGCGTGAGCAATTGCTTGCTGGCAAAAACTCTCCGCTTTGTGATCCCATTACTCCAACTCATTTCGATAAACTACGGGCGCGGGTTAAACGAACATTTGCACTCAAAAATCAATGAGCAATAAGCGCTTTGTTCCTCACCGTTTTGCGGTGCAGGACGAAGAGGAAATACTTCGTTTCTACGAACAGACCTCTTCAGAACATGTCGCGCTAGGTTTCATTAATGCTTTGGATCAAGCCTACTCGCAGCTCAGTCGCTACCCACAAATGGGCTCGCCTCGCCCAGAATACGACTTGGAACATGACGGGATTCGCTCGTGGTCTCTAAAGAGATTTCCGCACTTAATCTATTACGAGATCCAAACTGATCACATAGAGCTTTGGCGAATCCTACATCCTAAGCGCGACATCGCCCAAACAATGCTGACTAGCCAGCGGTCACAATAAGGATATGACATCCTAAAGCCCCGGGCGATTCCGCTCGGAGTCACCATCCGAAACTGAATAACCTCTGCAATCAGGCAATAGCGGCGGATGTGTGAACACTTGCCCGGCGGTCATTCAACTCATGTAACTCCTGCCCAAGATATCGGGCGATCGCACGCATACCGTACAGCCCAGCTGCAGCTTCGGCGTCGCTGTTGTAGTTGGTATTCGTATTGACATCGTAGGTGTAGATCTCATCAGCGTCATCAACAATAAACTCAATTCCAGAAATCCCTATCCCGTTTTCAGCGATGAAGCGCTGATAACGCTGGATGATAGGGTGATTAAAACCCTCGATGATCTGAAAGCGTGGCGCAGGCGCTTCGGGTGCCGTTTCGCCCACCGGGCAAAAAGCATCACCGATCTGACAGACGTCTGCTGGGCAGAGCTCAAACCCTAGCGAAGTATCCACGCGTACGGCATACAGGAACTTGCCGCCTACGAATTCGACGCGCGTAATAAAAGGCTGCGGTGCGCGTATGTATTGTTGGATCAGCGTGATACCGTCGATGGAGGGCTCGAATTGCTCGCCGTTCACATAGTCCTTCAGAGCATCAATATGATGGAACAGTTTTACGCCCAGCCCTTTGCCGGCGCGATTATGTTTGGTAATGAATGAGCCTGTCATCTGGCGGGCGGCTTCGATGATGTGCTGCTTGCCGACTGCAGCGATGGTACGGGGGGTCTTGACCCCGTAATTCTGCAAAGCAACATACTGCGCGACCTTGCTAATTTCGAGCTGCAAGGCGCGGCTGTTGTTCACAACACGCCTACCGTGCGCATCCAGCCAAGACAACACTGCTGCCGTGTATTCGGGCGCGAAGCGGTGATCGCGCGTGTGCGACGAAGCACTCATCCGGTTGTAGAAAACCCCCTCAGGCGGAGGCACGGACAGGTCCAGTTTGCCTTCGTCCAGAAACCACTCCTCGTAAGGTAAATCTAGCTCTTGAAAAGCTGCTTGCAATGGCTCTACCCAGGCTGAGTTCTCATGAATTACATAAATTTTCGACATATCTCATCTTCACGATGCCGGCTACACAGACGCTACCCGGAACGGCATATCCGGACACTTTTACAGCATAATAAAAATCCATCAAAACCAAAACGATATTTTTAGCATTTCTTTATAACTAATTAGTTCTAAGGTTTTCACATTCGTCGGCATCGGCCGATTACACCCGAAGCCACCATCCTAAACTGAAAACCCCCTAGCGTTCGCGCGGGGATTTTTGCTTTTTGTGAGCTTGCAACTAGATAGTTATAAAGGTGTCTGGTAAATATACTGTCAACGACTTGGTGATTAAACCGGTGCTGCGATATGGCCGCTGTGCACCATCTTTTTGTTCACGAATTCTTGTATACCCATGCGGCCCAGTTCGTGGCCATAGCCCGAATGCTTGATGCCGCCAAAAGGAAGATCGGCATCGGCCCAGTCGAGGTTATTGACGAACAACATACCTGCTTCAACACGACTGGCTACACGCAGACCCCGCGCTTCGTCTTTCGTCCAGACCGAACCGCTTAGCCCGAAGTCCGAATCATTGGCCAGAGCGATCGCTTCTTCTTCGCTTTTCACGCGGAAGAACGACACCACAGGGCCAAAGAACTCGTCGCGGAAGGCTGGATTGTCAGGCGCGATGTCCGTGAGGATGGTGGGCTGCATGAACCAGCCTTGCCGCGCGATGCGTTTGCCGCCCAGCAGCAACTTGGCGCCGCCTTTGACGGCAGCGTCGACCTGCGTCAACAGTTGCAACAGCGCGGCCTCGGTAGAAAGAGGACCCAATGTGGTCTGTTCGTTCATCGGGTCGCACGGCTGCAACGCTTCAAGTGCGGCCTTAAAGCGGGCCAGAAACGCATCTGCGATGGAATCAAGCACGATGTAGCGCTTGGCGGCGCAACAGGTTTGGCCGGCGTTGTACATGCGACCCCACACGGCCCACGGCATCACCTGATCTAGGTCGGCATCCTCAAACACAATGAAAGCGTCGCTACCGCCGAGCTCCATCGTCGACTTCTTCAGGTTTTGCCCAGCACGGGCGGCCACGCTTCGGCCGGCTTCAACGCTGCCGGTCAGCGCGACGCCCTTGACGCGCGGTCAGGCTTCTGGAAATTGCAGTGTGATCTTCACTGGGCGCGAGGTCTGCTCGCTAGCGCACATTTCCCTTATTTTTCCTTGTGTCTTCTAACGTACAAACACAGAGCGATGCTTGCAATACTCTACGAGAATGCATTGACTGCGCAGCGCAGTGCGCTGAATCCGCTGTATGAATCTATAAAGGCCTGTTCCATGTCACAAAGCCCCACCCTCAATCGACGTATTATTTTGAACGCTAGGCCGCAGGGTGCGCCGACGACCTCAGATTTCCGTATTGAAAACGGTCCTGTCCCTGTGCCCGAGGTCGGTCAGGTGCTACTGCGCACGCTGTACCTTTCACTTGACCCGTACATGCGGGGCCGCATGAGCGACGGGCCCTCCTACGCCGCACCAGTCGCCGTTGGCGATGTCATGGTCGGCGCAACCGTGTCGCGCGTCGAGGCATCGCACAATAGCGGCTTCACTGTCGGTGACTTGGTGCTGGCTTATACCGGGTGGCAGGAATACGCCTTGTCCGACGGCGCAGACCTCACAAAACTCGCCCCCGCCATGGCTCACCCCTCGTATGCGCTAGGAGTCTTGGGCATGCCCGGTTTCACCGCCTACATGGGGCTGCTAGACATTGGCGCGCCCAAGGCCGGCGAAACCGTAGTAGTGGCCGCGGCCACTGGTGCGGTTGGCTCAGTGGTCGGACAGATTGCCAAGCTCAAGGGCTGCCGCATCGTCGGTATTGCCGGGGGCGCCGACAAGTGTCGCTCGGCTGTGCAAGACCTAGGGTTTGACGCCTGCGTCGACCATCGCAGCCCAAATCTGGCCGCGCTACTCACAGCCGCCTGCCCCAAGGGCATTGACGTCTATTTTGAAAGCGTCGGCGGCAAGGTATTTGAGGCCGTGCTGCCCTTACTGAACAGCGCGGCCCGCGTTCCGGTGTGCGGCCTCATCGCTCACTACAACGAGACTACCCTGCCCGAAGGCCCAGACCGTAGCGCGTTACTGATGGGAACCCTTTTGACTAAACGAATTCGGATGCAGGGCTTCATTATTTTTGATGACTATGGACCTCGCTTCCCGGAGTTCGTCAAAGACATGAGTCAATGGGTGAAAGACGGCAATATCAAAACGCAGGAAGACTTCGTCGATGGCTTAGAGAATGCCCCGCTGGCCTTCATTGGACTGCTCGAAGGAAAGAACTTCGGCAAGCTGATCGTGCGTGTCGCATCGGACTAATCGCCTCACGCATTCGTGATCCCAAACTCCTCTCAATAAACTGGAAGTAAATCTATGAGCAAGATACTGATGGTCCTGACCTCGCACGAGCAACTCGGTAACACTGGCGGTAAAACTGGCTTTTGGCTGGAAGAATTCGCCGCACCTTATTACGTCTTTAAAGATACCGGCGCCACCATTACGTTGGCCTCACCCTTGGGAGGCCAGCCGCCGCTCGACCCCAAGAGTGACGAAGCTGCCGCACAAACTGCCTGGACCGAGCGCTTCAAAGCCGACTCCGCCGCGCAGGCGCAGTTAGCCAGCACACACAAACTAAGCTCGGTCAGGGCGGAAGAGTTCGACGCGGTGTTTTACCCTGGGGGCCACGGGCCCCTTTGGGATTTGGCCGAAGACGAGACTTCGATCGCGCTCATTGAAGCCATGCTGGCTGCCGGCAAACCGGTAGCCGCCGTCTGTCACGCACCGGCTGTGCTGCGCCATACCAAGACAGCCGATGGAAAGTCCGTGGTGCACGGCAAGGCGGTGACCGGCTTCACTAATACGGAAGAGGAGGCGGTCGGTCTGACCAAGGTCGTGCCGTTCCTAGTCGAAGACATGCTCAAGACTAACGGCGGCCAATATTCGAAAGGCGCGGACTGGCAACCCCATGTACTCACTGCCGGTCTGCTGATTACCGGGCAAAACCCGGCATCGTCAGAGCCTGCGGCTAGGGCTTTGCTGGACAAGCTAGCAGAGCTATCAAACTAGGGCCGAGCGGCCGCTAGCACTTGAACGCGACGAGTTAGAGAACCATAGGCACGATCTAGTGACTATGGTTCGCCTTTAGTGTGGCCTCTGCCAAACCAGAATGTTCGCTTGGATCCATTGCAGACATATCTTGTAGGAATTTAGCGACATCGATTTTCTTGCCGCCAAGCCATGTCCCTGTAATTTTGACTTTCTCAAGAATTTCATTGGGGTTGACCGCGGTAATGTCTGCCGAGAGCTCGACTAAATCAGCAAATTTACCGACTGCAAGAGAGCCAATTTCGTGATCACGCTTTAATTGATACGCGCCATTGATGGTTGACGCCCTCAGGGCCTGATCCAAAGTCACCGCCTGATTCGCGCCGTGAACCTTTCCAGAATCTGTTGTGCGCGTGACCATTCGCTGAATGTTTCTTAAAGTATCTGGTGGCGATACCGAACCATCATTATGAAATGAAGTGTGGATATTTGCTTTAAACGCATCATTGGCGCGCTGCCACTGTGAACCTAGCTCTGGCTTGAACATCACGCCATCTAATAAATCGCCCCAATAGATGTACTGAAACGGTGCCAAAGAAACTGTCACACCGAGGCTCTCTGCGCGTTTAAATTGATCTGCACGCGCCGCGCCTAGATGTTCAACGCGCCAACGATGATCGGTACCTAACAGCTTATATTTAGCAAGCGCGTTTTCATAGGCATCTAAAACAACGTCAAAGCCAACATCCCCATTACAGTGAAACGCCATTTGGTAGCCCATCGGCGCATACTTAGACAGCATGTCATCAAGCTGACTGCGCGTATAGTTCATGCCCTTTTCACCAAGGGGTCCGAGAATAATCTGAGCTTGCTGAGTGCGTTCGTTATTTAGGTAGCCAAAGCTTTGGGCAACTGTTCCAAGCCAAGGGCTACCATCCGCCCAGAGTTTGATACCGTTTTTACGAACCATGTTGGGATTTGGCCAAGTCACTTTATCGCCAGCATCTGCGTCAATCGCCATGTGATAGACATGCATCCTTAACGGGCTGTCAGGCGAAGAGGCAAGAGCCAGGTAGGCCTTGTACATACCAGAGCTGTAAGTGTGCTCTGTTGTAGAGGTGATACCGAAAGACGCCATAGAGGCATACCACTTCGCACTCGAGAGCAATACATGCGGAACTGCTTTCGCCAATATCGGTCCTGCCACCACCATCAAAGCCGCTGCTTCGTTTGCGATGCCATTCGAAGTGCCATCTTTATTGCGACCAAAGCTCGCTCCATCAGGATCCGCCGGTGGCTTTTCATCTTTCCACCCTAAAAATTTGATTGTGGCAGAGTTGAAGTATGCCGCATGACCAGAATTATCAAGCAAGATAATCGGACGGCCGCTGGGCGTTAGCTGATCAAGTACATCGCGTGTGGGAAGTGGCGCTTGCTGCAGCAGCCGGTCAACACCATTAAATACCAAGGGCAAGCCCGCCTGTGCCGCAGCGTCTGCCTGCAAAATCTTAGCTTTAACATCTGCCCACGTTTTATATCCAACGTATGGGGCCACCCAATAAGCCGGCTCTTGCGTTGACACTCCTGAAAGGATGGGGTGATTATGGGGATCAATAAAACCTGGCATCAACACCGTGGCGCCCAAATCCTTAAAGGCCGCATTCGGCGCGGTCGCGCGAACGGCGCTCACAGCACCAATCGCAGTGATCTTGCCCGTCTCCTTATCAAAAGCCAGTGCCTCAGCACGCGGGTTCTTGTCATCCATCGTAATAATTGCGGCGGCCTTGAGCACTACGATTTCTGCTAAAGCGCACAGCGAGACCGAGCACAACGCAAGAGTCGTGACGGATTTTGTAAACAATTTACCGTGAGTTCGTTTCATAGCGGCCCCCGCTGTTAAGTAAAATTCGCCGATTATGCCATTTTCTTTTTACCGGATTGCTTCACTGTGAAATGTCCGAAAGCGGGTAATTGTGATTTCACTGGGCAAGCGTAAACGAAGGTCAAGAGTTAGCTACAAAATATGGCGCCTATTACTATGGGCACTGGAACAAAGATGTACCAACTGATAGAACTAATCGTCAATACGATCAGCCTGGCAGCGCTGGCCATATGACAGTTGCTGGCTGTCAACTATGGGCAAAAAATATGTTTCCCTTTATTAACCAAGTCATGAAGACGAAAAACATACAGTAAGTATTTAGATCGCTAGGCCCTAGTTTAATTAGGCTTGCGGCCGGCATTAAGCTGTGTTCTCGCTGGTTTTTTGGTCGTTTCCGGTCTGTCACGAGTGAATACCTTGGCAAGTTACTACTCTTTGAGTTTGAATACACGGATAGCATTTTTGTATGCCACTTTTTCCATGACATCCGGAGGCAGATTCTGCAACACCCCGCCTCGCAACTCTGCGATGAGTGCGTCATACTGATTTTCTAAGCCACAACAGTTGTCTGATCCAAGCATGACTTGATTTGGATACTCTTCCATCAGCTTTTTCCAATCCTTTTTCAACTCAGTTGCAGAAAAAACATTTCCTATCGAGGGTTTATATCCGAGGCTTAATCGTTTAGCAATTGGCCCGCCAGAAGATAGCTCACAAACAATATTTGTTCTCTGTTTAAATAAAATTCTTAAATCATCAGCATCGTCAGTTGATAAGCAGTGCGACAGCACTGTCGTGCTAGCAGGAAAGTCGGCTGTTATTTTTAAGATATCTTTTTCAAATTCACTATCCATTTGTGCATGAATTTGCACAAAACCGCCATACTTATTTGCGATTGAATAAATTTGGCGAATGACAGGATTATCAGTGCGTATATGCCTACGAATCTCTGGCGGTCCAGAGCGATGGTTGTCAGTATGAAGCTCTCCAAACCCCTTGATTCTTTTTGCGACGAAGGCATTTTCTGCATTTTTAAAAAGACGCTGAAATGCCGGGTCGTCAATATTTGTTAAACCGCGACCACCGCTATTGCGAAAGACCGTGAAGAATTCACCTTGGCCCAATGTCGCAATATATCTATCACCAAGTGCTTGAACTGTATTTGGCAGGTAGGATCCTACCGCACCAGCCCACTTCACGTTGTTACGATTCATTTGTTCTAAATAGAAGTCAGGCTGATCTCCCGCACTAAAATCAACATGCATGTGCACATCGGCAATGGGAACAGTTTTGGCAAGTTCCGCTGACAGAGGGCTATATTGTGCGATGACCAAAGTTGGAAACATTAAGAGCCAAATCAACGTAACTGGTTTAAGCATGATGTTGATGATATTCTCGGATGATGTTTAAATAATTAGCTCAAATATAGCGCTGACCACTTGAAACGAATATTAAAATTAGGCGATGAACATTGAACTTAGGTCTCAAGTCGACAAAGTAGGGCTGAATACTCCTGAAATGGAGAGGGTGCGCCTTGAGTTTTGTTTTGCCTGTGCTTCCCGCATCAATCATCTTTTGGAACTCGATGAGGCACTGTTAGCGTATCAAGACTTTAAGTCCTATTTAGACGGACAGCTCAACCAAGTCGACTTTGAGGCCCTTCAAAAGTCAATCTTTAATATCGCCAATAAGCACCAAGGGTCTACGTCACTTGATGGCACCAAGCACTCTGCCGTGTCTGCGACATACGCGTTAGCGAATGCCATTAACGGCAATGCGGTAGCCGCCGCCGAGTATGCCGCTTATTCCAAAACCTATGGTTACGGTGGCTATACTGTGAGCGATCTTGAGAGCTATCAAGAAGAATACTCAGCACAAGTCACGATCTTGAAAGAAATACTTGAGCACAAATAGTCAATCGGATGACACTTCCGCAAGCTTCGGTAGGTAATGCGCGGTGCAATGGTCTGAGTTCGCAGCGGAGATTCTATTTACACCCTAGGAAATGAGTGCCGCAAACATGTCGATCTAAGATACGCTGACAAGATATTTGCGTAACTTTAAAGCACTCGTCCTAAACACTGTTAGCTGTGAGATGCAATTTCTTAATTTCGAGGGCATATCTCTTACCTCGCTCGACCGTATTGTGATTCTTCTCGAAATATTCTTCGATTTTCTCTACTTTGGCCAATTCTCGCTCGGTGAGCGTTCGCGTCTGAGCCAGCGCATGCAAGCCTTCAAGGGTTTGAAGTTGTCGCTGGGGTTTTTGGTTAGTCCATAATTTCAAAGGTTCAAACAACCCCGACAAAACGACGGGTAAAGAGAGTAGTACACCTAGGGTTAGCGTCAACGCATCAAACGTTCCTGCAACCACAAAACTTAAATGCTTATATAAAAAGGGTTCGTTCGCCGTACCAGACTTGTAAATGTCTGCGGCTCGCGAAGAGTCCTGAAAGTTACGCTCAATGTCCATCGACGGAAACTCACCGGGCAAAGAAACCAAGGTCGGCGGGGCGACAATCTCTTTAAGTGCCAGGGCTACAGCCGTCACTGCCGCAACATGTAAATTTTTTTTTGCTACGACCGTAACCGGGGCCGCGACCATTTTGATATCTGTTGCCGGTAAATTATTGACAATACTAAACGACCCCTTTGGCAGCGTCACAACCGAGAGATGCCCATTTTTTTTGGTAATGGATTCTGCGTACTCTGTCTGCACAAGTGTCGCGATACCTCTTTCTCCGATGCCAGCAAAAACCGAATTAGTCGCTGGTTGCAAAAAAAACCCAACGTCGATACTTCCTGTCTCGATTGCGCGTTGCATGTCAGTGAGCGACAACGGAACAAACTCAGAATTGTCTGAAAAAATGCCATACGAAGATAGCACCATTTCACTGATACCTCTACTGCTGCTATTTGGGGGGCTCACACCTATCTTTAAGCCTTTGAAGTCGGACGGACTTTTTAAGGCTAAACCCGAACGCTGAAAGATAAACAAGGGGCTTTTCATGATCGACCCCATTGACATCACATTTTTATAGACCGCGGCTTCGACCTTTTGAATTAAGAATCCCATCGATACCCGCGAGTCAGGATCATTCACATCGGTAATAATTTTTTCAGTCTCGGTGTAATTCAAAATTTCTACTTTGAATCCTTTTGCCTCGAGCTGACGTTGAATTTCGAGGCTTGTCGTGTCATAGAAGCCGCCCTTCGGACCTGCAGCAATCACAATCGTATCGGGCGGCAACGAGTAACCCACTTGCCAAATTAAACCAAGAATTATCAACAATATGAATGACGCGACCATGTAACGAGTGCGTGAATGAACGCCAATCATTTGCCCCTCCAGCTTTTAACGGGTGATGAGTAGAAATAGTTTCTTTGCCAAATAGCAATATACACCTGTATATTATGACAATTTCAGCCGTTGAGTTCTTTGGGGGTCGTTCCTGAAAAAAGACGGGCGTTAAAAAGTTAGGCTATTTTAGTTACCGTGTCTTCCCCGCCCCTTGCCACGCCCGCGGTGATCTGCTGGGTGAAAGCGGGGAGACTGTCAAGCTTTGGAAGGCAGTAATAAGACGCCCTCAAGTAAGTGGTACGAAGATTCAGAGGCCTAAGCCAATAAGGTCGGGTAATCGGTGTAGCCTTTAGGGCCAGGGGTGTAGAAAGTAGCCTCAATCGGAGCGTTGAGTGGCGCATCCTGACGCATGCGTGCCACCAGATCGGGATTAGCCAGAAGCGGCCGGCCAAAAGCTATTAGGTCACCGCGCTTGTCGAGAAGAGCCTGTTCGGCGCCTGCCTGATCAAATCCTCCTGAGAGAATAAATAACCCCTCAAAGCCCGCGCGCAGCTTAAGCTTGAAATCAGCCGGCACTTGCGGCGCACCCATTGATGAATGGTCGACCAAGTGCACGTATAGCAGGCCTAGCGCCGAGAGTGAATGCACAAGCTCGAAGTATTGCGCTTCTACCTCAGAAAACGCGCTGGTGCCATTGGCTACGCCGTAGGGCGAAATTCGAATGCCCACCCGGTCTGGCCCGATAGCGTCTACTGTGGCGCGTACGATCTCTAGTGCTAGGCGGTTGCGTCCCTCGACGCTGCCGCCGTAGCCATCGGTACGCTGATTGACATGAGGGTTGAGAAACTGCTCTATCAAGTAGCCGTTTGCGCCATGCAGTTCAACACCATCGAAACCTGCTTCTACCGCGAGCTTCGCTGCGGCCACATGTTCTTCTATGACATGGGCAATATCTACGCTGCTCATCGCTCGTGGCGGGCTGTACGGCTGCATACCCAACGTGTCGGTATACATCTCGCCCGGGCACACAGCCGTGCCAGGCCCCAGTACTTCGGCACCGGTCGGCAGGTTGTCGACATGCGCCACTCGACCACAATGCATGAACTGCACGAAGATTTTGCCGCCTTGGGCGTGCACAGCCGTTGTGGTGGCTTCCCAGGCATGCGCCTGCGCTGCGTCGTGCAGTCCAGGAATACGTGGGTAACCTAAACCGTTGGGACTGGGCGAAGTGCCCTCAGTAATGATCAGGCCGGCCGACGCCCGCTGACCGTAGTACGTCGCCATGAGTGCAGTGGGCGTGTGTTCAGGCGTGGCACGACTGCGTGTCAATGGCGCCATTACCACGCGATTGGCGAGGTGAAGCGAGCGGGCAGAAAAGGTGTCTAAAAGCATGGGAAGCACTCCTGAGAGTCATTGATCCTGCGCAATGCTAGTACAACGCACATGAGGCACGATCGGGGTTTCTGGACACTACAGTTTGATGCTCAGAGCCCGCAACGTCTGCTCGCTAGCGCACATTTCTGCTTAGGTCTTCTGCTATGCCAAGTTTTTAGCCGCACCTTTCTTGAGGCGGTACAGACTATAAAAAAAATTAGTGACGCGTAGCGCTTTCTCAATCTGACAAGATGTTTTGAATAACGTCAGGGTATTTTATTGCCGACCCAATAAACAAAGCCAGATAGCGCGGCCGTAACAAAGCTACCCCAAGCTATGTCAATAAAAGCCAATTGTGTTGGAAAGTTGCGCACTACGGCCAGATTGGTCAAATCGTAGGTCATATAGCAAAAAAAACCGAAAAGGGCACCATACAGAACAGCATCAAACCATGACTGCTTTGAGATTGCGGGTACGATTACGAAAATACAAACACCAACGGCGTACAGCACATAAAAGGCCAACCCAGCCGCAAGATTAGGTTCAACGGCCATTAAATCGCCCATGCTGTCTCGGTACATTTTTTTTGCAATGACCAAAAGCCAAATTAAATCCACCACGAGAAGAGAGATCAAAAGCGAAAAATATATTCCAAGGTATTTGAGCATTTTGTCTCTTCGGTTAGACCCTAGTTGTGAGTCGAAATCATAACAAGATCATGACGTACTCGTTCTTGTTGCTTCGGGCGCTGAAAAGGTCTGTGCAAAGCCACTTACTTGTCGCATCCTCTAGTGTCTGCTTGACCACCCCTTGCCCCAGTCTATTAGTTTAATTTCTAATGAACTGTTCTACAGCACACATAGCCGAGTAAATAATATTTGTTGATGGCGTTCAACCTTTACTCTTCCAACAAGCTTCGCAGCATCCAAGCCGTTTTCTCATGAATATCTTGCCGCTGAGTCAGCAGATCTGCGGTCGGCTGATCTCTTGCTTTTTCTACCAGCGGAAATAATTTTCTGGCTGTTTTTGCCGTAGCTTCTTGCGCCTTCACAAGCAGTCTGACCATATCCATTGCCTTTGGCACGCCCTCGACCTCTTTGATCGAAGTGAGCTTCGCGAACTCTTTATAGGTGCCTGGTGCGGGCTCGCCAAGCGCTCTAATTCGCTCTGCAATAAGATCAAGTGCCGTCCACTGCTCAGTATATTGAGCCATAAACATGGTGTGAAGGGTGTTAAACATTGGACCTTTCACATTCCAATGAAAATTATGCGTCATTAAATACAAAGAGTAACTATCAGCCAAAAGCGCCGACAAACCTTGAGCAATGGCCTCGCGATCTTTTTCACTGATACCAATATCTATTAGGGTTTTGACTGATTTTGTGCTCATAATTTTTCCTTGGTTGGAAATGATAATTTTGTTTTTTAGTTCGTTAGAATGAGTCTGAGCGCTTTTGCATGATTAGTCCAATGAATAATATGATTATTGATAGTCGAAAAATTAGATAACCCGCTTAATGCTCGTTCCGAGTCCTTAAAAGAAAATCCGTACATGCTCATAGTCACCTCACTCATCGCCGCTACCTTGACGGGCATCTTCATCAGGCTCTCATTTGCTGTGATTGGCTTACGAAGAAAAAATAAAGTTGGTTTAGGAACCGGCGGGCACGAAGATCTTGAGAGAGCTATTCGCGCTCAGGGCAACTTCGCAGAGTATGTGCCTTTTGGGCTGATATTGCTTGCTTGTTTAGAGTTAAACGGCGCGGCTTGGTGGTTAGTGGCGACCCCGGGTGTCACGCTGATTATTGGGCGTTTGATTCACGTTATTGGCATCAACACTCCACCCCCCGATTTCAGCAAGCGTGTACTCGGGATGAAATTCACTTTTTTTACACTTATAGCTCTGATTGCTTTGAACCTAGGTTGGTCTCTGTATAAGTTGGCGTCCTGACCACGCAACCTCAAGACTTAAACACAAATTTTTATCGGCGGCAGCCTACATTGGTAACGCAAAAGTGAACATCAGATCTTTCACCGCAAAAGATACCGAGTTAGTCGTCAGTCTGTGGCAGTGCTGCGGGCTGATCCGCTCATGGAATAATCCGTACCTAGACATTGAACGCAAACTCGCGGTCAACCCTGAATGGTTTGTTGTTGGCGAAGTCAATCACGAAATCGTTGCGAGCGCGATGTTTGGCTATGAAGGTCACAGAGGCTGGGTGAATTACCTGGCGGTGTCACCGCAACATCAGCGATGCGGCTATGCCAAAAGACTCATGCAATTCGGAGAAGAACTTTTGTTAGCGGTCGGTTGCCCAAAATTGAACTTGCAGGTGCGTGAAACAAACGTACAAGCCTTGAGCTTTTACGAGGCACTTGGATACACAGTCGATGCCTCGGTGAGCCTAGGCAAAAGGCTCATCCCCGATAAATAGCATCAAGCGCGTCAACAAGTCGCAACGTCTACCCTTCTCATTCACACTTCTGGTAACGCTTAAACATGCTTGCAAATCTGCTGCAAAAAACTCAACTTGACACTCTGGGTAAAGGTTTAGGGCGAGTCACGCCTGGCAGCACCTTCGCAGGGTGTGGCTCGCTTGGCTGGAGCATTTTGAACGAAGACGTCAGTTTGCCGGTTGCTGTGTTACGCCAAAGCCGTATCGAGCACAATCTTGTCTGGATGAAACAGTTCATCGAACGGTACGGTGTCGAGCTTGCACCACACGGCAAAACGACCATGAGCCCAGAGTTGTTTCAAATGCAGCTTGCGCATGGTGCGTGGGGCATCACACTTGCTACAGCATCGCAAGTACAAGCGGCGGCGGCGCACGGCGTACCGCGCATCATCATGGCAAACCAACTAGTTGGCAAGGGCAATATGGCGATTATCGCCCGCTTGCAACAAGCAGACCCGAGCTTTTACTTTTGTTGCATTGTTGACTCGGCAGCGAATGCTGATGCGCTTGGCCGGTATTTTTCTGAGCACCAACAAAAACTGAAGATATTGCTCGAGTATGGTGCGCAAGGCGGACGCACTGGGATCCGCAATCTTTCACAAGAGCAGGCAGTGCTTGACGCTATCGCCCGCTGGCCACAGACATTAAGCCTTGTCGGCGTTGAGCTTTATGAAGGCGTCTTAAGCGAAGAGCACGCCATTAGAGATCTGTTGCAACATGTACTGGCACGCACACAGGCGCTCGCGTTACAAAACCAGTTTAAAGAATCGCACGTGATACTCAGTGGCGCAGGTTCAGCTTGGTTTGATGTTGTGGCTGAAGAGTTTGGCAATAAAAGTCTCTCGACGAACCAAACCTTGCAGGTTATTTTAAGACCGGGCTGCTATTTAACCCACGATGTCGGTGTGTACCTTAACGCTGAAAAACGTATACAAGCGAGTAACCCTGTTGCACGCGACATGGGGCGCAGCTTATTACCTGCGTTGCAGTTGTGGGCCTACGTGCAAGCTGTGCCAGAGTCGAATCGAGCGATCATTGCCTTAGGCAAGCGCGATGCTGCGTTTGACGCTGGGTTGCCGATTACCTCGTTGCACTTCCGCCCAGGGGCGCAGCAAAGGCCTCAGGAAGCGCCAAGCGACTGGCAGATTACCGCGATGATGGATCAACATGCATTTATGAGTATCCCTGAAAGCGCCGACATCGAAGTCGGTGATATGCTTGCATTTGACATCTCGCATCCCTGCCTCACCTTCGATAAGTGGCGACAAGTCTTGTTGGTGGACGAACAGTATCAAATCACCGGTGCGGTACAAACTCTTTTTTAAGCATTCCACCAGGCACTGACAGCACCTGAATATCCTGAAATAGGCCGTCAACTCACTGACTGATGCCCACCTCTTTTTGGCTAGGCACTTATTGAGCACTTCAAGTTCACTCACCTCTGGCCAAATCATGGCATCAACAAAGGATCATGTTATGGGCACGCTTAAACGCTTTGGTATTGCAGACGGAACGGGCGGCCAACAAATGCCCTTCGCTCGCGCGGTTCAAACGCCTGATGGCTGGTTGCATGTTTCGGGTCAAATCCCAATGCTCAATGGCGACGTGGTGACCGGTGGGATTACGGCTCAGTCGCACCAAGCCATTCAAAACGTAATGGCGATTTTAAAAGAGGCGGGCTATGGGCCACAACACGTAGTGCGCTGTGGCGTATGGTTAGACGACGCGCGAGATTTTTCGGCGTTTAATAAAGTGTTCAAAGAATATTTTGGCGATCACCCCCCCGCCCGCGCGTGCGTTCAATCGAGTATGGTGGTCGATTGCAAAGTTGAAGTCGATTGCATTGCTTACCAAAAACCTGACTGACCTCACACCGAGAGCTACTGATGACTCAAGATCGCCTATTTACGCTTAGCACTTATTTGCAGCCCTCCGAGGGCGAACCCATCCGCTCGGTTATCTCGCGCAACGATGACGCTGCCGTGATCGCCTGGCATGTCAAACCCGGTCAGCACTTGCCTGCGCATTCGCACCCCACTGGTCAAGACACTTGGATAATTCTGTCAGGTACGGGCACCTATCAGCTAGACAAAGAAGGGACTACCCGAATGATCAAAGCGGGTGATGTCGTCATCGCACCAAGGGGCGCCGTGCATGGCGTGTTTAACCATGGTACAGAGCCATTAATTTTTGCAGCGGTCGTATCACCGGCAGAATCGGGATTTGAGCTAACAGTATGAGCACAGACCTATTGGCGTGCACTACGCCCGAGCGAGGGCGGCGTGACGTCAAACGTCGCGCGCCAAGGGTTAATGTCTAACCCGCCACGACGGGTGTAACGCGCATACACCGATAGAGAAGTAGGCGAGCACTGCTTTAAGATGTCGGTAAATATTTTTTCAACACAATGCTCGTGAAAACCATTGTGCAATCTGTATGAAACGATATATTTCAACAAACTGGCATGGTCAATCGCGGGGCCCGTGTAGCCAATTTGTATACAGGCCCAGTCGGGTTGATCCGTAACGGGGCAATTGGATTTTAATAGCCTTGAAAATACCGTCTCAGAAATGCTAGCGTACTTTGCATTTGAAGGACCGCTGTGATCGATTGATTCGGAAGGGCTTGCTTTACCCTGAGCTGCAACGGTTCTGGGCGCGTTTGGTTTAAGTTTTAGTAGTGCGGCGTCTGGCTGATAGCAGTCAATCTCAACATCTAATTTATCCAGATCCACACCCATAAACTCTATGATGGTCTCGTTGGCAAATTGGTCAGGCCCAACAAGTTCAAGTTCAAGCTCAAGCTCGGTTCCGATTGCTCGCGCAAGATCTTTGCGCAAAAGGTCAAACACGTGATGCACAGTTTCAAAGCGTGTTTGATTAAAACTATTCAAATAGAGTTTTAAGGATTTTGATTCGACGATGTTAGGGCTGGTGCACGGAACTTTGACACGTAACAAAGCGACCTTAGGCACGCCTTTTGCGTTAAGCCAAGAGAGTTCGTAGGCGTTCCAGAGATCGAAACCTTTAAACGGCAAGTCGCCCGGCATAGCGATCGCTGAATTAGGCAAACTTGTCAGATCAAGGGTTAGCCTCGCATCTAACCGTGGCATCGGAAACAACAGTGTCGCGTCGTAGCCCTTAGGATAAGAGACGTCTTTGCCGAGAGGTACGGCGGTTGGAATATTGGGCGAACCGTGACTCATTTAGACTTACTCCAGCGGCAGGACGAGACTCTATTTTAGCCTCACCACCACGTTTGGCCTGCCACGACGTTTAACGCTGCCGCTCAGTTTGACCTTCAAACTGCCCTGAAGACGCAGAGGTATCTTCGCGGATAAAGTCAAAGTGCTACGTAAAAAACGACTCTTTATTCGGAGCCGAAGACGCTCAGTTCGTTTTGATATCCAGCTCTTTAATCACGGGGGTCCAGCGATTGACTTCGGTTTGAATGAACTGTTCAAGAAACTCGGGAGTTGAGCTCACAAGTTCGATTGAGGCGAGACGATCACCAAGCTCTGGGTTTGCCATGATTTCTTTAACGGCGGCGTTCAGTTTGGCGATGATTCCCTCGGGCGTCGCCGCAGGTGCGAGCAAGCCAAACCACTCAACTGTGACCACATCGAGGCCTTGCTCTTTAAAAGTAGGGATGTCTGAAACCGAGGTATAACGCGTGTCAGACGAAATCCCAAGTGCTTTGAGCTTGCCCGATTTAATTTGAGGCTGTACTTGGCCCAATGTTGCAAAGGTTAAGGCAAGGTGGCCTGACATCACATCCATCATGGCTGGGCTACCGCCTTTGTAAAGGATGTGTGTCAGCTCTAGACCCGTCTGTTTTTTGATCAGCTCTGCGGTGAGGTGCGTCATCGTGCCGACGCCGGCCGAGCCATAATCAAGCTTGACCTTGCCAGCCTGGCCGAGTTCGATCAGCTCTTTCATATTATTAGCCGGAAAACTCGGGTTTGCGACAACCAGCACAGGCGCTCGCGCGAGCATGCTGATCGCTTTGAAATCTTTAAGCGTGTCGAATGGCATGCTGGTATGCATTGCTGGATTTGTAGTGTGGCTGCTCACCGCCACGATCAAGGTGTAACCGTCTGGCGCCGCTTTGGCAACTGCAGTTGAGCCAATCAAGGTACTAGCGCCTGGTCGGTTTTCAACGACAACCGCTTGACCCCATTTTTCTTGCATTTTTTGAGCAACGGCACGACCAAGTGCATCAGTTGATCCACCAGGTGGGAAAGGAATCACAATCTTGATTGACTTTTCAGGATACTTTTCCGCGGCACTTTGCGCCGCCGCGTTGCCGACCGCCAAGGTTGCAGACAGCGCAAGCACGAGGGCGAGGCAAGAGCGAAGACTAGTTATAAATTTATTATTCATTAAAGGTCTCTCAAAAGCTTTTTGTTGTTTTTAATTTGTTGTTTTTAATGATGCGACGGCTCGCACAAGACGCGGCGCTAGTACTGCCCTTGCCCTTGCGGAAGACGGGATCATCTGGCCTACCTTAACCGTGATCACATGTATCTTAACCTTGATGCGCTGTTATGAATTTCACTCAAACGCCGGGCACCTAGGCCTTTTGAAGCGCCTGAGCATTTTCTAGCATTTTGACCAAGGCGTACACGCTTTGATTGGCTGGGGTCGCAATGCCGTACTCTTGCCCTTTACGAACGATCAACCCATTCAGAAATTCAATTTCAGACGGTTTTTTACGTGCAAGATCTTGGGCTGTTGACGACAGCTGCCCCGGCATCGTCTTTGGGATCATGTCATTTACTTGCTGAGCCTCTTGGAGCGTCAGAGCGATCCCCTGGTGCTGAGCAATGCTCACGACTTCGCTGCCTAATTGATTCATCAGCACGCACACCGCTTCGGTCTGGACCATTTTTCCGTAAGTGAGCTGACCAATCGCCGAAATCGCGTTGTAGCTGCAATTGACCAGGAACTTACTCCATTGGTCTTTGCGTATGTCTGGCGACACCGCGCAAGGAACGCCCCCCTCAGTCAGCAACTTGGCAAGAGCCGTTAGCTGACTTGCCGCGTCGACGGGATTGTGCCCATCTTCAGATTGACCAATCGCTAACTCGCCTCGCCCCAAGTGCTTCAGCCGACCGGGGCCCGCCATAATCGTGGCCACGTAAACGACAGCCGGAAACACCGAATTACCGACGACAGCCCGTATGCGTTCGCAATTATCAACTCCGTTTTGCAAACTCAAAATCGCTGTGTGCTTTTGCAAATAGGGTGTAATCGCTTTAATCGTTTTGGTGGTGTCGGGCGACTTCACACACAATAAAATTAGATCTGCCTGAGCAACGACTGCAAGCTCAGTACTTGCCGAGATCGCAACGTATTCTTGAAAGCTTTGGCAATCCATGTGCAAGCCATGTTGAGCGATTGCATCGACGTGCTCTGCACGAGCCACCAACGTCACCTTGTGCCCCGCGCGTGCCAACATGCCACCAAAATAGCAACCAACAGCGCCAGCACCTAGAACGACAATATTTGGGCTTGCAGACTTAGGCTTCATGGTTGGGGCTCACTAGTTATGAAACACCTCGGCACGGCCACCGGCATTGGATCGTATTTTGCCAACAGCGTGGGATAGGATGTGATTTAGGACATTGTATCGGTCTTGCGATTTCCACACTACCAAGGCCCCAAAAGCACTCACTGAATTCAATCTCTGATAACCTACTCGCTCTGTGTTTGTACAACATCAAAAAAATGACATTCGCCCGGCCTGTCTTCGACTTGCCTCTTACCTCAAGGGGTCAGTGGATTATCAAGCCAGTGCCGAGCGTACGCAGCTGAGACGATATGACGCCCGTTAATAAACTAATGCTCGGCCTGATTGCTGTATGTCTTTATACAAATCACGCATCCGCACAGCAAGGTAGCGCAACCTTTTATGGTCTGCTCGATGGCGGCATCGCCTACCAAACCCTCACTGGCCCTGGCCAATATAGCCAGTCGAGGCTTGGGCTCGCCAGCGGCATGCAAACAACCTCACGCTGGGGTGTGCGTGGCCAAGAGCCTTTAGGCAACGGCTTCAATGCGAACTTTCAGCTCGAGGGCAGCTTAGACCTCACAAACGGCGCTCTGTTGTCGAACGGACGCCAGTACGGGCTTCAATCCTGGGTTGGTTTCAGCAAAGACGACTCGTTGGGGTATTTTAGAATCGGTCGTCAAAGCGGTTATGCCCCTGAATTCTTCTTACCCATTGACCCTTTTCGGGGCGGGCTAGGTCAAGCTCGGATGGCGTTCGCCTTTGGCTCGGCCAACTCAAACACCAAGTACAGCAACCTCATCAAGTTGATGCTTGAGCCCGCAAGCGGGCTTAGAGTGGGAGCTGGCTACTCGTTTTCACCCCAAATGAATACGTATTATTTTGATGGTGCGAAATCCATCGCGGCTGGTAGCGACTACAACGACACCACTATGAACAACACGCGTCTGATCACGCTCGGGGTAAGTTATAACAGTGGCCCCGTGATGCTGGCTGCGTCTTATGATCAGGTCATGCCGAACGGTGCCGATCCAAGACTACCCTCAAACATAGCCAGCAGCTCTAATATTCGCGAGTGGATCGTAGGCGGCAAATATGACTTTGGCGCCGTACAAATTTCTGCTGCGGTCGGCCAAAACCAGGGTGGTGCCATCAATATTCAAGGTGTCTCTTACACCACCATCGGTAAGCCGACGATTGATATTAATTCTTGGGGTGGTGGGCAAGGCGCCATCATCTTCGATCCCAACATGAATTTCAATTCGTACATGCTGGGCTTTACACTGCCAATTAATGGCGTTTCAAAGATTTTCAGTGCCTGGACACGTGCAGCCAACAATGGCACGACCAAGGCCCAGAACAATGTTGGGGCGCAAGACGCCTACAGTATTGGGTATCAATACGATTTCACGCCGCGCACCAATATGTATGTCGCGACTTCATATGCGACAAACCCGGGGTTTATTGCAGAAACGGCTAGCTTTTATGTTGTGACTGGCTTACGTCACCGCTTCTAACGCGCAGTGCTTGTCTTGAACGAAGCGTCTTTGACTGCCGGCTCAAAACAAGCTGACTAAACCTCAAATGAGGGCGTGGCGCAAAAGAGCTGCATTAAGGCGCTAGGTCTGCCTCGACTGCAATTTTTTTCCAACGCGGTATGTCAATACTTAAGAATTTCGCGAACTCAGCGGGTGACTCACCCCCGACCTCGCCCCCTTCTTTGGTGAGGTCTTGCTGCACGTCAGGCAAAAGCAAGATTTGCTTAACGGTTTGATGCAGCGTATCAATCACAGCGGTTGGGGTACCAGCCGGTGCCAACAAGCCGTACCAATTTTCAACGGCGTAGCCGGGCAACCCTGCGGCGTCAATGGTCGGCACGCCCGGAAACGCAGCAGAGGGCTTTGAAGATGTCACGCCAAAGGCACGCATTTTGCCGCTTTCGACATAGGGTTTGACGACGGCAATCGTACTAAAGTACATCGCAATACGCCCCCCCAACATATCGGTGATTAACAGCGACTGGCCTTTGTAGGGAACATGCACAGCCTTAAGCTTGGCCTCGTTCATAAACATGGCGCCTGCAAGATGACCAACCGTACCGGAGCCCGGCGAACCATAGCTCAAGGCATTAGGTTTAGCGGCAGTCAGCGCGATAAGCTC
>Ga0114963_10000491_pt1 | contig 26191 bp, 25 predicted proteins | sample C_131016_EF_Meta_FD_87019 | JGI IMG/M metagenome (GOLD analysis project Ga0114963, IMG submission 87019) | Freshwater microbial communities from Lake Croche, Canada to study carbon cycling - C_131016_EF_MetaG | ecosystem: Environmental > Aquatic > Freshwater > Lake | place: Lake Croche, Canada... | reverse complement strand
AATTTAACTTTAATATCATCGTCAATACCTAAGAATTCTTTAGAAAAATTAACAAAATCAACAACTTGTCTAATAACAGAATCTTCTTTAGTCATCAAACTTTCTCTAAGTAAAGTTTTTATAAATGGTTTCATAGTTTCATTTAAATTTGGATATCTAATCATAGAGTCCATAAATTCAAAACTTTTATGGTGGCCTTTGTTGTGTTTAAAACCAAAACGTTTATAAAATTGTATCAAACGGTTTTTATTACCGCCAAAATCACTTGATGGGGTCAGAACGATTATTTTTTTATTATTGTCAGCATACTCTACCAAATCTTCCATAATTTTGCTACCAATACCTTTACCCATATATTCTGGTTTTATAATAATTCTAGACAACCTAAGACTACCTCTATTTTCATAGATGTCTAAGCCAACTAAATAATTACCATACTTATCTTTTAGAATATCCTCAATCATATCAATAAATATAAAAAAAAGCCAGAAAATTCTGGCCCTTAATTATTTTGTTTTTGATTTTATTGATTTTATCGTTATTTTTTCTTTATCTAAACCTATTGAAATTGTTTCACCTTCTTTTATTGTTTCGTTTAGTATTTCATCCGCAATAGCGTCTTCTACATAGTGTTGTATTGCTCTGGCCAAGGGTCTAGCACCATAAGCTTCATCGTATCCTTGTTTTGCTAAAAATTCAACAGCTTCGTTACTTATTTTAAGTTTAAAATTCAATTCATTTAATCTTTTTTCTAAACTTTCAACTTCTAGATAAATTATTTTATGAATATCCTCTTCAGTTAAACCCCTGAAAATAATAGCTTCATCAACACGGTTTAAAAATTCTGGTCTAAATTTTTTCTTCAAAGCTTTTTCAATGATATCACGAGCTTTATTTTCTTCGTTGACAATAGAAGCAGCCGTTTCAAAACCTAAAGTTTTACCAAAAGAGTTTACTTCTTTAACACCGATGTTTGATGTCATTATTATCAAAGCATTTTTAAAATTAATCTTTCTACCCAAACCATCAGTCAAGTGACCTTCATCTAGTAGTTGAAGAAGTAGGTTGAATACGTCCTCATGTGCTTTTTCAATTTCATCGAATAGAATAACACAATGAGGTTTTCTTCTAACTTTTTCAGTTAATTGTCCACCTTGTTCATAACCAACGTAACCTGGAGGGGCTCCAACCATTCTAGAAACAGAATGTTTTTCCATATATTCAGACATATCCATTCTAATAAGAGCATCAGAATCCCCATAGACATGTTCAGCCAACAATTTTGCTAATAAAGTTTTACCAACCCCGCTGGGACCAAGGAAAATGTAGGTTCCAACAGGTTTATTTTTATCTTTGATTCCAATTCTATTACGTTTAATTGCTTTAACTACTTTAATAACAGCATCATCTTGACCTATAATCTTACCAGTTAATTCTTTATCTAGATTAATCAATCTTTTGCTTTCTTGAATTGAAATCTTTGTTAAAGGAATTCCTGTCATCATTGATACAACTTCAGAGATTAATTCAACACCAACAACAGTTGTTTTTTTATCTAAAGACTCATTCCATTCATTCATAGCTAATTGAAGTTGGTCTAGAGTTTTCCTTTCATCATCCCTAAGCTTAGCAGCTTCTTCATACTTTTGTTTTAAGACAACTTCTTTTTTCTTTTCTAAAATTTGATTTTTCTTTATTTCTAATTCTTTAATTTTTTCTGGTTTTTCTAAAACAACATTTGTTGTTGCACCAGCTTCATCCAAAATATCAATTGCTTTATCTGGCATAGACCTATCCATTATATATCTAGCTGATAGTTTAACACATTCATCAATAGCTTCTTCAGTATAAGTTACTTTATGGTGTTTCTCATATTTTTCTTTGATGTTCATTAGAATGGTTTTTGTTTCTTCCAATGTAGGTTCTTCAACCAATACTTGTTGAAAGCGTCTGGTAAGCGCACCATCTTTTTCAATATTTTCTCTATATTCATCCAATGTGGTAGCACCAATAATTTGTATTTCACCACGTGCTAAAGCTGGTTTGAATATGTTTGAAGCGTCTAATGACCCAGAAGCATTTCCAGCACCAACAATAGTGTGTAATTCATCAATAAAAAGAATTATATCTGGGTTGGCCTTGCATTCTTCCAAAACGGCTTTCATCCTCTCTTCAAATTGTCCACGATATTTTGTACCAGCAACCAATGAAGCCAAATCTAATGTAAAAATTCTTTTATAAATTAGTGTTCTAGGTGCGTTACCATCTTTTATTAATTGAGCCAGACCTTCTACAATAGAAGTGTTGTGAGTTACAATATAGTTATCTGTAACGTAAAGATGATTTTCATCTTCAATCATAATACATTTAGCTTCTTTAACACCTACATATTCAATACTAACAATATTATTTTTAAGAACCTCTGAATATTGATAATTCATTGGAATTCTTTCTTTTTTCCTTTTTAATCTAAATAAATCAATAGGTGATTTATATCTTATTGTTAAAACATAAGATAGTTGACCCTTCTTTTTAACTCCGTTATACGTATAATATGTTTGTTTTTCCTTTATTATCGCTATCCCACCAATTGACCAAACTAATTCTTGAACATCTTTAATTAGTTGATTACTAACACTTGAAAATTGTATTGAACCAGTTTTAGTTACGGTCCCATCAGAATCTAATAACCCTTGTAATAAATTTATTTTTTGATTTAAGGTACCAGTTTTATATTTTTCTGGTATAAATTTATTATTAGATTTTGTTTCTGTTAAATTTAATAAATCAGTTTCATTTAATAGATTGTGAATTCTATCATTTTTATAATATCTAGTCCTAATATTTTTTAAATTATCATCATTAATATTAATTCGATAAGTGTTTGTTTTAACTCCATCACCATTTATTGATAATTTAAATTCTTCACCAACAATTTCAGTTATTGATTCATAAATTTCATTATCATCAGTAGTAAATGATAACTCATATTTACCAAAATGACCATCACCTAGTAATATACCCATTAAATATGGTTCAATAATTAAATTATTTTCAACTTTTACGTTTGAAAATAGTAAATTAGAAACCAATGGAAGTTTTAATTTGTATTTAGTGTTTTCTAATTTATTCTTAATATCTAAGGTATTTAAAATAGACCACGATTTCTTCCTTTGTTCACCTTCTGGGATACCATATACTTTCCATAAATGCTCACCACAGGCTTCAGCACTTCTACCATCTTTGGATTTAATTTTATATATATCTTTTTCACCCTGTGGATAAACACCGATTACTTTAGATACTTTACCTTCTGGTGTAAGAATTTCGTCACCAAACTTAATTTCACCCATTGTTGTCCAACCGTTAGGTGTTAATATCTTAGCATCAAGCGGTTGTGCTTTACCTACGCCTGGTTCACCAATCAAAATTGGGTTGTTCTTTTTTCTTCTAGAAAGAATTTGTGAAACACGTTTTATTTCAACAGTACGCCCAACAACTGGGTCTATTTCACCCTTTTCAACAGCCTTTGATACGTCTCTACAGAAATTATCTAAAACTGGGGTTTTACTTTTGTTATCATTTTGCTTTGGTTTCTTTTTGAATGATTCATTCTCATCATTTATTTCGTCACCTTCATATGCGTTGTTGTATTCTTCTTTCATATTTTTTATAACATTTTTAAAACTATCATATGTAACACCATAAAATTCATTTAACATTTCACTTATTTCATTTTTTTTAATCAAAATGGCCAACATAATATGAATCGTATCAATCATATTGTCATTTAATTTTTCACATTCTTCATCCAAAGATTTTATGATAACTTTTGTTTCATCTGAAAATGGAATGGTTTTTTTTAAATATACATTTATTCTAGGATTTATATCGCTTCTTTTAAGGTGGTCAGATAATCTATCATATAATTCTGATGTATTTACATTTAAAAAATTTAACGCTTTAACACATTCATTATCATAATCCATTAAGATAGATAAAACCAAATGTTCTGGTCTTACTTTTGAATCATTGAAGGTTTTAGCTTCTTTCATAGATTCGTTAATAATAATCTTTACTTTAGGATATACATCTCTGTTCATCTGTTCGGCTTTTGGCAAATATACTAAATTATTTTTAAACTTACAACACTTGATTGTATGAATAAATATTTGTATCTTTGTATAAAATGTAAATAATGACAGCCCCAAAATTTGGAAAAGTTGAATTGCTTGTTAAGGCAAGTCAAAAAAATAATCTATCTAATATAAAGTTAACTTTTAATGACTGTGGTCTTATGATAACTGGTGATTACATTATCGTTGTGGTTGACGAGCGTGATGAAATAAACGGTTCGTTGACTAGCACTGGTAAAATTTTTCAATTAAAAGATATTGAAGCTTACAAAACACATGCACAATAAATAAATAAATTAAAACAAAATGATTCTTAAAAGACAAGAAAAAAACGGAAAAATTAAGGCGATGTATTCGTCTTCTACTATTTGCGGTTCAGTTTATGATACTGCAACAAAAGAACTAACAGTTATCTTCAATAATGGTGGTCAGTACAAGTATCCTGATGTTGCATCGAGTGATTACATGAGATTTGAAACCGCTGATAGCAACGGGTCGGTTTTTAATGCTCACATCAAGAAAAAATATACAATTTTTGAAAAACTTGACAAATTAAGTGACGCTTCTTTGGCCTTAATCTTAAAAGAAGTTGATGAATTGAAAGCAGCTGAGGATAGCGTTTCAACTGAAGTTAAGACCAAACTAATGCTTGAGGCTATGAACGTATTGATTGGTTCTTATATTTCAACTGGTAAAATTGACGCTTCTTTGTTGAACAAAGTTGAAGCTCGGATAGGTGAATACAACAAAGCGTCTAACCCAGAGCCTACATCTGCTAACGATTAACCGTAGCAAACTATGAATAAAGATAAATACAATCAGATTATTGACGAAGTTTACAATAATTTTTTGCTTAATGCATCTGAGATTAAAGATGGTTATGAATGTGGTGATATTATCGGTTCACAACCTCATATTGATATGATGTTTAGTAATCCTGAAACATTAACTATTCTTACTCAAGAAGAATTCATCTACCGAATAAAAACCAATAAAGAATTCTCTGAAAGTTGGGGATTAAAAATTGAAGAAAGAAATTTAACGTATTCAGAAAGATATAAACTTTGGTTCGGAAACAATTATGAGACAGGAATGGAATATGATGAAAGCAATACTCCTGAGTTTGATAATGAATATTACACAACAACCCCAACCAAACTAATCACAATAACATACAACGATAAAACAATAGAAAGTTATGAAAATTAATACAAAATATAATATAGGTGACAATGTTTATATCAAAACCGATAAAGAACAGAATCCTAAAATTATAATTTCAATCACAGTATACACAAATGATTATTATCTTTATCAATTAAATTCAATAGATGATTGTGCCAATTATAGAGAATTTGAAATATCATATGAGAAAGACGAATTATTAAAACTTAACAGTTATTAAAATAAATAAAAATAAATTATGGAAACAAAAAGAACCAAAGAACAGATGGATAAGAGTAAAACTGATTTACTCAATGAATTAAAAGAAATAAAAATTTCTTCAGATAATTTAGGTTGGGTTGCTGAACAACTTGACCAAATTATTGACGAAGAAGTTGAAAGACAAAACGACAAACCAATAGAAAGTTATGAATAAAGTAAACGATGCTGGTTACAACGAATCAACCAAATTTGGCCCTTCAGAAAATAATCCACCAATTGACAAAATTCTTTCATTTAATGAAAGATGTAGAATTGGTAATTATACACCATTTAATGTTGAAAATTTAATCGGCGAATTAAATAGAATGAAAAAAGAACCTTATCTTATTCAAGAAGAGTTTGAGGAGTTTCACCACACGATAATGGATGGATTAAAAATACCTAGATATGTTTGATAAAAAATACGATTTAAATGGTTCTGAATTTATTAAAACTTAACAGTTATTAAAATAAATAAACAAATAAAAATAAAATAAATTATGGAAGTTGTGAATAATAAATTAGATAAAGATTATTTAGCACTATGTCAAGACATTCTTGATAATGGTACTAAAAAAGAAACAAGAAATGGTGACACCATATCTGTATTCGGTAGACAAATACGTCATAAAATGAGTGATGGGTTTCCTTTACTAACAACAAAGAAGATGGCGTTTAAAACAATGGTAACTGAGTTACTTTGGTTTCTACGTGGTGATACTAATATTAAATTCCTTATTGATAATGGTTGTCATATTTGGGTGGGTGACGCATATAAGAATTGGTGTAAACAATTTGAAGTTGACCCAAACAATTTTGATGGAGAGGAGATTGCTAAAGGTCATAATGACCAATGCTGGGGATATCCTATACTAGACCATGTTAAACCCACATCAAAGGAATATAAGAGAGGACAGATAAATGCTTATTTAGAAGGTAAAGCAGAAAAACCATTTTTTTACTTAACACAAGAAGAATTCATCAACAAAATAAAAACAGATGATGAGTTTGCTAAACGTTTTGGTGATTTAGGACCTATTTACGGTTCTGGTTGGCGTAACTTTGAGGGTGTTGACCAAATAACTGAATTAATATATGGGTTAAAAACTAACCCAGATTCTAGAACACTTAGAGTTTCTGCTTGGCAACCACATAAACTTAAAGATATGATACTACCACCTTGCCACACAGATTTTCAAGTTTATACAAGAGAGTTGAGTGAAGATGAGAGGCACGACTTATATGAAGAAAAGTATATGTTTACTGAAACGATTGAGGAAAAAGGAAGTGATTATAAATATAACATACCGACCAGAGCAATCTCATTAATGTGGAATCAACGCAGCTGTGATGTCCCGTTAGGAATTCCGTTTAACATTGCTTCTTATGGGTTATTATTAGAGATTATCGCCAAGATGGTTAATATGGTTCCAGATGAATTGATTGGTAACTTGGGTGATTGTCATATCTATTCTAATCAAATCGATGGGGTGATTGAACAAATTGGTAGGAAGTTAACTTTGGATGAGCGAATTGAACGGATGTATGAAATAAACGAAAAAGACACTAAACGTTTATTAAACGTAACTTTTCCGTCACATGATTTATTTGATAATTTGAACGTTCCGAAAAGAACTAGAGAACCATACCCACTACCAAAATTGATTTTTGGTAAAACGGATTCCTTTTTCAAATCGTTAACTGAGGATTTAAGTTTAATAACACATTTAGATAATACAGATTTTACCCTTGAAAATTATAAATCTCACCCAAAAATAAATTTACCTTTATCTAATTAAACATTTTGTAAAAATAATTGTATGATATTTTTTAAAAGCACCTAATTTAGGTGCTTTTTTATTTTTACAGATATTTATAAGAAAATATTTTAAATATGCCAAAATTTAATAATGTATATTCAATAATCGTACCTGCTCAATCACCTATTTTTAGTGCACACACATATAGTGAGATATATGGTGGAAGTGCTGGGTGCTCAGTTGTTGTAAACGGAACCAGCGTATCTGTCGGTGCTTCATCAACAGTAACAATCGTGGTAAGAAGTATAAGTGGTGGGACTGGATGTTTTCTTTTGGGTGATAGAAATGATGTTTATCAAGGAAGCTCTGTTGTTGATAGGTATGGAGACACTGATGTTAGATAATTTTTAAAAAAGATAAGATATTTATTTAAAATAAAAGATAAAAATAGACTTAAAAATATGAAAAAAAATATACTAATTAATCCAATAGGGTTAAAGGGTCATGAAATAAATGAGCGTATGAAACAATTGATGGGGATAAAACCAATCAATGAAAACAAATCTAATATCGTAGTGGAATTGACAAAGGTTGGACCAGATGGGAATGCTTATGCTATTGTAAGAGAAAACCACGAATGGTATATTAAAAAATCTGATAAAATCAAAAATTTGGTTGCTGAAGATTTCAAGTATATTGGCGGTTTACAAAATAAAAAACAAGAAGCTTATCCTTCTTACGCAAAAGCTATAAAGCATTTGAATCTTAAGTTCAGAAGTCTTGCTGAAGCGTATAACTATGATGGTGAAATAAATGTTTTTTTAAATGACAATCTTTTGACTGAAAACATGCCTATGGCTGGTGGTTTTTCTGAAATGAAAGGCAATGGGTTTACAGGTCATGGAAATTTGGAAGAAAACACCCCTATGGATGAAATGTATATGGATGAAATGTATATGGATGAGGCAAAAAAGAAAAATAATCCATGGGCTATTTGCACAGCTAGTGTTGGTAGAGAAAACAAAGACAAGTATGAAGCATGTGTAATGGACGTTAAGAAAAAAAATGGGATGGATGAAGCAATGGACGAATCTATGTATGAATCTATGTATGAAGAAGCTTATATGGATGAGGTTGAAATGACTGAAGCTGAAAAAGCTATTGATGAGATGATTGATATGGGAGAAGGCGAAGAAATGACTGCAAAAGAAAAAGAATTTGCAGCTTTAGCTGAACCAAAAGACAAAATTACTTACGCTGATAAGATTGCTGGTGCAAAAAAAAGTGAGGTTAAAGAATCCAAACTAAGTATTTTTAACGCACTTAAAAATATGGACGCAATCATTGATAGACTTACCGAAGGTGAAGTAAAAAAAAAAGTCTAAAAAGTAATTTAGACGAAGAAACAAAATACAAATTAAAGTTACCAGCGCCTAGTCAACCAGATGTAGAGGCTTCAGTTGAAGAACCAGCTGAAGCCCCAGCATCTGTTGATAGCTCCCCTATGGAGCAACCTAAATCAAATGATAAACCATTTGATGATGAGCCATTTGATGCTGGTGTTGAGGCAGACGAGGAATCAGACCCAAAGAAATTTATCCAACAACTAACTGGAAAGTTAGGTCAATCACTCAGAAAATATAATGAGGAACAAGGTCAACCAGATTTTGAATTAGAAAAATTTGCAATTAACTCGTTATTATCAGCTACCCATACGTCTGAAATGGATGCTGAAGACCAAAAAGACATTATTAATAAAGTTAAATCTTCTGGTAAAGATGATGATATGTCATCTGAGCAACCAGCAGAAGAGCCTATGGATGATGAGCAACCAGCAGAAGAGCCATCGGATGATGAACAACCAGCAGAAGAGCCATCGGATGATGAAAATTTAGATTTTGGTGGAGAAGAGGGGATTGAAGAAAATATGATGACAATAAACCCTAAAAAATTAAGCATATTTGCGCCAGAAGGTAGCGAAGAGGCTGAATATCAAAAAACACACAATCCAATTGAAAGAGAATCAAACAATTACATGTTTTGGCAAAATCTAAAAACAATCCATCACGCTGCTGGTGAATTATTAAAAATGAATTATGATGAGGTTGATGCTTTATTATCAGATGGACATGGTTGGGCTTTGGACCACATAGCGACTTCAGCTGATGATGTTGAAGAAGTTTATCACTTTATTGAGGGTAGATTGAACGATTATCACGTAGATTCAGAAGATGAATGGTCGGCACCAATGGAATTGCATACAGAAACACCAATTTCAGATGATTTAAAATACCATATTGAAAATGAAATACCTTTGAATGAAACGATATATAGAATTGGTTCTGAAAAATTTTTCAATTTAATTAAAGAAGTTAAAGCTTTATATTCAAAAGGTTTAATCAAACTTAATGAGAATGATGGTTTTATTGTTAACGAATTTGATAATCAATATATCATAATTGAAGGTAAGAAGATAAAAATGAACTTTATTTATGAAGAGTTTGAGGAGAGTTTTGACTGGATTAAATCAGCTATCGAATCAGCGTCTGGGGATAAAGTAATGACAGGTGAAGAAGACGATTACGGTAGAAATTTATATTTTAGTTTGAGCAATGATAATGTAAACTATTTTATAGGTGATGATGATAAAGGGAATGAAACGCTTATAGTTAAATATAATGCTGAAAACGGTAAACATGTTGTTATTGGCGATTTAAAAAATTATGAGAATAATAGAACTTTAAATGAAGCCAAGTACAAAGGTAAAAAAGTTCAACTAGGTAAACCTAAAAGAGGTGGTTCAAAGAAATTTTATGTTTATGTAAGAGACCCTAAGTCTGGTAACATTAAAAAAGTTTCTTTCGGTGCTAAATCTGGTGGTGGTAATTTGGCTGTTAAATTAAGAGACCCTAAAGCTAGAAAAGCTTTTTCTGATAGACATAATTGCCCTTCAAAGACTGATAGAACAACACCAGGTTATTGGGCGTGTCGTCTACCAAGATATGCTAAATCATTGGGATTATCTGGTGGTGGTACATGGTGGTAAATTATTAATATAATTAAAATACAACAAAATGAAACCATATAGTGAGCAAAAAATTAATAATGTAATTAGAAGAACTTTCTCAAATCTTGTTGAAAGTGAGGAATTGGTATGGCATCGTGATAAAGAAGACAGAATTGTAATTCCTTTAAATGAAAACGATTGGTTGGTACAATTTGACAATGAGTTACCAAAAAAATTAAATGTTAATGAAGAATTTTTTATTCCTAAGAATACTTTTCATAGAGTTATTAAGGGTTCTGGTGATTTGATGGTGGAAATTATTGAAACAAAGTTTGATGATGATTTGGTTGTTTATGAAGCAATTGAAGAAGGAAAAAAGAAAAAAGGTAAAAAAGACGCTTGTTATTATAAAGTTAGAGCTAGATATGATGTATGGCCAAGTGCTTACGCTTGTGTTCCAGAAAACACATCAAAAGCATTAACTAAAAATGGTTGGAGAAGTGTTGACGAATTAAATATTGGTGATGAAATAATGACTTATAATATTAAAAATAATGAATTAGAATTTAAACCAATATTAAATCTTCACAGATATAAAAATGTTAAAACAAATGTCATTAGAAGTGGAAACAATGGTTTTATTTTTGAAGCGACAGATAACCATAAATGGGTTGTTAAATTACCAGAAATTAAAGGTAAAAGATTAGAAAAATATGAAAGAATAAATGATAAAAGTTTAATTGAAACATCTGATTTATTAGCAAACAAAAATAATAAACAATTAGTAGTTTCAGCACCATATAATGGTGGTGAAAATATTAAATTAGATAAAATTTTTAAATATGGTACCAACTGGGTAAAATACATTTTAGATATTACCAAAGAACAAAGACAAGCTTGGTTATTCAGTGCTATTGTTTATGATGGTAATCAACAAAAAGTAGAAAGATTAATCGAAAATACAAATAACATAGATAAATTAGATTGGTTATATGCTAGCCCACATGGTAAGCAGTCTTTTGGTTTTAAACAAAAAGATATTGAACATAGAGATGCATTTTTATTGTCAGCTTTTTTAAACTCTGGTTTAGTAACTTGGAAAAAAGCTAAAGGTAAAGATATTTATTCATGTCACTATACTAGCAATAAACCCCTTAAAAACACATCTAATTTTAAATTAGTTAAAGAAAATATTTCAGATGTTTGGTGCCCAGAAACAGAAAATGGTACTTGGGTTATGATGCAAGAAACTGAAGGTCGTGGGATTATCACAATAACTGGAAATTCAGGTTCGCTAGTTAAATGTCGTAAGGTCGGTGCTGCTAATTGGGGAAATAAAACCAATGAGTCTGAAGATGAAACAATAAAAGGAATAATTGAAAAAATAAAATCATATAAAATCCCATTCAAACAATTCAATGAAAGAATGAAAACAGAGTGGATTCCTATGTGGAAAATTGACTATGATGATAATTTGGCTGATATAAATGAAAACGTGGCTCGTCATTTATTATATCAGATATCAAATGATTTAGTTGGTGGGGTTGAAGAAGTGGAGTTTAAAAATAAATCTAAAAATCCAACAAATCATTTCCAAATGGTGATGTATTTAGGGGATTTAATTTTATGGACTAGTCCTTTTATTTATGTTGATGATAAACATAATGTAATTGCTAAAAACACACAAATAAAAATTTTAAATTCAGATTATGACGATATCGCTGTTTTGAAAGAAGCCTCAATTGAAGAAAAATGGTCTGAAAAATACAAAAGAAGCATAGATTGCAACAATCCAAAAGGATTTAGCCAAAGAGCACATTGTCAAGGTAGAAAAAAAACAAATGAATCTGAAGAATACACCAAAGAATTAATTAATTTGGCTCATAGTGCTATCACTAGAAAAAAAGGAAAGGATTATGCGCCAGATGTTCATGAATTGCAAGCGTGGATTGATGCATTTTTAGCCAAAGATGAAAAAATGAATGAGTCTAAAAAGACTGATTTTTCTAAAGAAAAAGAACAGGGTCTTCATGGGTGGTTTGCTAGACAAGGTGGTGAAGGAAAATCACAAGGTTGGGTAGATTGCAACACATGTAGAACAGATGAGAAAACTGGTAGGAAAAAATGCAAACCTTGTGGTAGAAAAGAAGGTGAAAATAGAAAATATCCAGCTTGTAGGCCAACACCTTCAGCATGTGGTACACCTAAAAAAGGTAAAAGTTGGGGGAAAAAGAGCAACGAGAACTTGTCTATATCAGAAAATTTAAGTATATTTGAACCTAAAAACATTATTAAAAATATGTTAAGAGAAACATTCAGAGAAGATGATATTATGATAGAGCCTACTATTGAACCAGTTGTCAAACCTAAAGTAACACCTGAAACCAAACCTAGTGAACCAAACATACCAAGTAGAAAAAATAAACCTTTTCTTCCAATGCCTAACGTTCAACCAGACCCAAAAGCTGAAAAATAATGAAAGATTTGTATCTCATATATGTTAACATGGTTGGCAAAAACTATCAAGGTAATTACTTGTTTGAATTTATATTTTCAGATACAAGTAAAAATATTGATGGTGAAGAATGGGATACTTTTCCAGCTTCTGGTAGACCACAAGCCCCTCATGACAATTTTATTAAAAAAGTTGGACGTTTGGAGTCTGAATTAAAATTAGATGTTATTCAAAACAGTGACACATTTGCCGTATGGGATGCTGTTGATGGTGTTATTGCATTGGCATGGGAAAACATTAATGCTTATGACTCATATCCAGAAAAAAGACTTTGTTTTAAATTTGGAGAAAAAATAAAAGAAGTTGAAGAAAAGTTATATGAAAAAGACCTAATATTAAATTATAACCAACAATATCATGGAGAAACAAAATAAAATAAAAGAAGTTGAAACGCCAACTATTATGATTCCTAAATCAGAACTAAAACAAACTATTTCTGATTTAAAAGGTCAAAAAGTTAATATTCTACCTATAGATAAAAAAATAACTGAAATCGATAACGTTATTCAACCACAAGACCAATCAACAATACAATATTTATCAAATGTTAAAGATTCTGAAACTGGTGAAATATCACAACCATTTTCTATTGGTGATAAAAGATATCAAATGGTTAGAGGGTTAATGCCAAATAAAGAAGTTGTTTTAGCGGTTTATTGTTATGATGACGTTGATGATAATGGTGACAATATAATTCATGATATGCAATATTTTGAAGAAAATATTGCAAAACCTATGAAAAAGGCGATGGAGGTAAAAGAAGAAACAGCCAATGAAAATAAAACATTAGGTCTTGGTGAATTCAGGCATTATATTGTTAATGAGAAAACTGGAAAATTTAGAAAGTTTAAAACAATAGAAGAATTGGCTAAAGCAAATATGCTTGACGAGGAGAGATACATGGGAATTAGGGAGTTTAAAAAATACTTTGAAGGAAAGGTATTTGGACCTAAAAAACATGTTGTAAACGAAGTTACGCCAACTGGTGAGGAAAGTGATGAAGAAATGAATATCAAAGCAAAAAAATTAATGGATTTAATACAAAAAAGAATTCCTTCAAATGTTATTACAACTATAAAAACACCAGTAGCTAAAAGAGAGGTTATAGCATCTTTTGCTGAAATGATTGGTGTGCCTAGAAATGGTTTATCACAATTAATAAGTGGATTAAAAGACATGTCTAAAGTTAAACCAGAACAACAAAACGCTCAATTATCTGAGGGTAAAACAAAAAGAATTATCAAAGTAAAAAATATAAATAATGAGTAACTACAGAAAAATAGTTGAAAACGCACTTAAACAAAGTAACAAACCTAAAACGTTAAACGAGGGTGTTTTATATCCAGAAGGGTTAACTGAAAGAATGCACCCAAAACTTGAAGAAGATTTGGTTTTGAGAAAACATTCTTTGGGTAAACACCCTATTTTCCCAGAAAATGATGAATCTACTTTTGAAGAGAAAATAATGGGTGAACGTTTTAAAGAAGTTGCCAATCGCTATAAAAGAGCTCACGATGTTGATGTAATAAATAATTCAAATGTTTTGAAAGAAATGATGCCGATGGTATATGAAACCATCGGTATAGAAGCAAAACATAAAAAAGCTTTGGAGAAATTGGCTGAAAAAATGATTCGTGAAGAGTTTGATATGAGTGAAGATATTGTTGAAATTCATGCTGAATTGACAACAGAGATAACTATGGTTGGAACCAAAAAGAATCCAAAACCAATGGCCATGGAAGTTGAGTTTATGAATCATGATGAAATGGTTGGCGCTAACGAAGAAGTTTATAAGCGTAGGTTTTTGAATGCAATGATACAAGGTGCTGCTAAAAAAACCAACCACATGTACCATATGGTTGATGATGAATTGACTAATTTTGACCCACGCTTACCAAACAAATACGCTAAAATGATGTCCGCTGCTGACTATATGTATTATATTATACCAGAAATGGATAATGGTGTTAACGGTGGTGTTGTAAGAGTTCAATTTCCAACTCAATCAAACCCAAAAGCAGTAATATATGCTCAAGCAATGGTATTTCCAGTTCTTATTCATGAATTAGTGAAGGGTGTTATGGAACTTATATCGGCACATGGTTTACCAAAAGAAAAAAGAATTGGTGAATATGTTATAAATAAAGCTGATTTTTTAGCAGCTGAGCCATGGGATATGAGGCTAGGTCCAAGTCTATGGGGTCGATTTACTTCAATGATTGAGCCAGATGACTTTCATTTAAAACATCAAATTTACTGCGATTTAGCGGCTTTGCCTGTTAAAGAGTTCAATACAAAGATGAGAGAAATTATGGCTGGTACCAAAGAGGGTAAAATTATAATAGAAACCATTGTTAAAGAAATCAAAAAAGAAATACAAAACGATGAATTTAACGAAGCGATGAATGAAATAAACACTCATCATGAAATAAAAGACGAAGGCTTTGATTTGGACGAGTTAATGGGTGGTAAACCAGATGATGATTTGGATGAAGGGTTTGATTTTGAAGACTTGTTTAAATAATAAAAACAAATGAATTAAGGCTCCAATTGGGGTCTTAATTGTTTTTATTGTGTTTTGGCATATTTATAGTTAAAATAATATGCTATTAACAAAAACAGAAATATTTAAAGAATATGCCAAATGTTTAACAAGTCCGATATATGGTATTGAGACTTATTTGGAAACATTTGATAAAACTCAAGAAGGGTTTGTACCGTTTAAGCTATTCCCAAGACAAAAAGAAATAATCTATGCTTATGAAAAGCATAGATTTAATTTAATCACAAAACCAAGACAGGCTGGGGTATCAACGACAACGGCAGCTTATATGGCAATAAAGGTTGGTTTTGCTGATGCTGAAAACCCAGAAGCTGTTCTTATCATTGCCAACAAACAAGACTTGGCGTTTGAATTTTTGGCAAAAATTAAAGAGTTTGTTTCTCAATTACCAAGATGGGTTTGGGGTTCTGAATACTATGGTAATCAAAAAAATGAAGAAAAGTCAATATTCCTTACTGACTCTAAAAAAGAAATAAAATTACCTAATGGTAGTCGTGTAAAAGCGGTTGCTACATCTAAAGATGCGTTGCGTGGTTTCACTCCAACTTACTTAGTTATGGATGAAGCCGCATATATTGATAATGGTGCCGAAGTGTTTGGTGCTGCTTTGACGGCTTTGGGTTCTGGTGGTAAAGCAACTCTTATATCAACACCTCGTGGTATGGACGCACTTTATTACAAAACATATGACCAAGCTAGGAAAAAGGAAAACAATTTCAATATTATTGAAATGAAATGGTATGAAGACTTGCGTTACAATAAAGATTTACGTTGGGTCAAAGATGAAGTGACAGAAGATGAGGTTGAATTTACTTTTAATTCTTACGAAAAAAGAATTTTGGGAGGTTGGAAACCAACATCTTCATGGTATGAAGAAATGTGTCGTGGTATGAATAATGATGCTAAGATGATTGCACAAGAATTGGACGTGTCTTTCATTGGTTCAGGTGGTAACGTTATTGACGAAGAACACATTGAATTCCAAAACAAAAACAACGTAAGAGAACCGTTATATACCGCTGGCCCAGAGGGTGAAATATGGATTTGGGATGAGCCACAAGAGGGACATCAATACATAATGGGTTGTTTACCACCAAATGAAAAAGTTTTAACTGATAGTGGTTTAAAAAATATTGAGAATATTGAATTAACGGATAAATTAGTTAGTGAAAATGGTGATTATGTTAATATAATAAATAAACAAATTTATCCAGTGGTTAATGAAGATATTTATGAAATTTGTGTTGACAATACTTTTAGAAAAACCAAGTTTACTAAAGAACACCCTATTTTAGTTAGTGATTCTAAATTAATTAGAAACTATAATAAAAAACATAAAAAGTATAAATTTAATGAAAGATATTGGGATTTAGATTTTAAATACAAAAAAGTTAGTGATATTAAAATTGATGATTGGATTAAAGTACCTAATATATATAAAAAAGAAATAGAAATTAAAGACGTATGGGGTGATAATGATAGAGGTAGAAAAGATTTTTGGTTAAAAAACCCTTTAAATGATAAAGATTTTTGGTGGTTTATTGGTATGTGGTTAGGTGATGGTTGGGTTGGTCATTATAACGAGAATGATTATTCTATATCAGTATGCTTTAACAAAAATGAAATATATTATGTTGATAAATTATATGAAATTATTGGACGATTATTTGAAAGGAAACCAACCATCATAGAAAAAGATACAACGTATGAAATTATTTTTAAATCAAAAGAGTTATATGGTTTTTTAATTAAAAATTTTGGTCAGTATTCTAATGGTAAAAAAATATCTGAATGGGTTAAATATATTTCTACAGAAAATAAAATAGAGTTAATAAAAGGTTATTTTGACAGTGATGGATGTTGGGTTAAAACTATAAAAAAAGATAAAGTTAATTCTAAAATTTCTTTTGTTAGTGTTAATTTAGAATTATTAGAATCAATTCAAGATATCATTTTTTCACTTGGAGTTATATCGTGTTTGAATAAATTAAGAGACGCTAAAGAAACAATTATTTGTAATAAATTAAGTCACCAAAAAGAAGCATATAATTTAACACTAGGTAACCATGATAGTTTAGATTTATTAAAATTATTAAATAATGATAATTTAGACCCTAAACTTAATAAATTTAATCTTAATGATTTTAGCGTAATTAATAATAGAACAATAAAATCATGTCATTTTGATGAGAATAAAGATTTTATATATTTTAGAATTAAAAATATAAATAAATCAAAATATAGTGGAAACGTTTACAACTTTGAATGTGACACACATACATTTATGTGTCATCACATTACAACGCATAATTGTGATGTAAGTCGTGGTGATGGAGAGGATTCTTCAACAATGGTTATATTGGATTTTACAACCATGGAGCAAGTCGTAGAATATCAAGGAAAGATACAACCAGATTTATTGGCTCAAATTGTTGAAGAATATGGAAATTTATACAAGGCTTACACTGTGGTGGATGCAACTGGTGGTATGGGTGTTTCAACTATTCTTAAATTACTAGAATTTAATTATAAAAGATTACACTATGATAGCCAAAATGGAAAAGTTTTATCTTCTAAACAAAGAGAATTAACTAGTTATAATAAAGATAATAAAATACCAGGTTTTCACGCAACATCAGTTCGTCTACCAATGATTTCAAACTTAGAATTTAAAATTAGAACGGACGCTGTTAAAATTCGTTCGGTTAGAATGACATCTGAGATGAAAACATTTATTTACAAAAATGGTAGACCAGACCACATGGATGGTTATCATGACGATTTGCTAATGGCAATGGCTATGTGTTTATGGGTTGTAGAACATTCTTTTAAAAATCTAGAAAGATTAGAAAAACAAAACAAAGCTATGCTAAGTAGTTGGGTGGTTGGTTCGCCATCGGTAAAAGAAGAACCAGCTTCTGGTAGTTTTGTTAGCAAAGAAAACAGAAATAAGGCGACAACGCCAAAACCTAAATTTAACCCAGCTATTTCTAAAAATATGCAAGACCCTTTAGGTCAATACATGTGGTTATTTAATGGAATGAAATAAATCTAAATAAAATGGCAAAAAATACATTTGTACTTAAAACATATGGTCCAATACTTTATAAATGGTCACCAATTCAATCAAATATCATAAAAAAACAAAACATTACAAAAAAACCGTTTTTCTGTAATGCAATATCAGGAAGTCAAGGTCAAGATTGGATAACCAATTATGTTTATACTTTAGCAGTTAGTCCTATTGGTGAGCAAGAAAGATTAGCATACGTAGAATGTGATTACGTGCAGTAATCTTTATTTTTTAGAATTAAAACTTAAATTATAATAAAACAATATTATGGCAGAAAATAAAAATTTAACTATATTTCAAAGATTGGGACAAATATTAGGTCCTGATTCAGCAAAACTAAACCAAAGTCAACCACAACCACAACGTTACAATATGGGTAACGATGTGTTGCTTAAAACAGATAATAAAGTTGATTTTGAAAGAGCTAAGTTGCAAGCGCAACAAAACAAGTATTTGTCTCAGATGTGGAAAAAGGTTGAGAGCGGACTTTTTCAACAATCAATAAACTATGAAACAACTCGTATTGGTTCTTACTCAGATTTTGAGGCTATGGAGTTTTATCCAATTATTGCTGCTGCATTAGATATAATGGCTGAAGAATCAACAACTCTTAATGACAAGGGAAAAGTATTGAATGTTTATTCTGATAGTAGTCGTGTTAAGGGGATATTAGAAGATTTATTTTTTAATAGATTAGATATACATACATCGTTACCAATGTGGACAAGGAATACTGTAAAATATGGTGATAACTTTGTGTTTTTAAATATTGATGATGTTCACGGAGTAACTGGCGGAAAACAAATGCCAAACTATGAAATGGAAAGAAGGGAAAGCGGTTTGTTTGATATGATTACTGGTAGAGAAACACCAAACGGAAATGTTGCGGTTGCTGATAAAGTAAAATTTTATTGGAGAGGTCGTGATGTTGAATTTAATTCTTGGCAAATAGCTCACTTTAGATTAACTGGTGATGATAGACGTTTGCCTTATGGTACGAGTATGTTAGAGAAAGCCAGACGTATTTGGAAACAACTTATTTTATCAGAAGACTCTATGTTGGTATATCGTGTTACTCGTGCACCAGAAAGACGTGTTTATAAAATATATGTTGGTAATGTTGAAGACGCAGACGTACCAGCATATGTAAATGAAATAGCTGATAGGTTTAAACGAATTCCAATTACCGACCCACAAACTGGTCAAATGGACCTTAGATACAATCAGTTATCAAATGACCAAGATTTTTTCATCCCTGTTCGTACTGAAGATGCACCAAATCCAATTGATACACTTCCTGGTGCTTCTAACTTGGACCAAATTGCTGATATTGAATATTTGAGGAATAATCTATTCACTGCTTTGCGTGTTCCAAAACCATTTTTAGGTTTTGATGAGACAGCTGGTGAAGGTAAAAACCTTGCATTGCAAGATATACGTTTTTCAAGGACTATTAATCGCATACAACAATCAATGCTTCAAGAACTTAATAAGATAGCTATTATTCATTTGTATTTGTTAGGTTTTGACGAAGATTTTGATAACTTTACGCTTACTCTTAATAATCCATCTACTCAAGCAGAAATGCTTAAAGTAGAACACTTACAAAGCAAAGTTACTCTTTATAAAGATGCAGTTTCTGATGCTGGTAATGGCTTTGCTGCGATGTCAATGACTCGTGCAAAAAGAGATGTTCTTGGTATGTCTGATGATGAAATCAAAAAAGATTTGTTAGAACAAAGGCTTGAAAAAGCTGCTGCTGCTGAATTGGCCAATTCAGCAAATGTTATCAAACATACTGGTATGTTTGATATCGTGGATAGAGTTTACGGTGATTTTAAATTAGCACTTAAAGGTGGTAGTGGAGAAGGTGGTGAGGCTGCTGGTGGGGCTGAAGGTGAATCTGGTGGTTCAACTGGCGGTGGTAAAGGATTAGGTGGCTCTTTTGGTGGTGGAGGGGTAGGTGGTGAAGACTTAGATTTTGGTGGTGAAGAAGGTGGTGAAAGTGAAGCCGCTACCGAAGCTGGGGGTGAAGCCGAAACAAGTGCTGAAATAGCTGGAGCTGAAGAAGCTGGTACAGAGGCTGGAGCTGAAGAGGCTGCTCCAACTGAAGTAACTGAATCTGTTAAAAAGGTTAATAAAATATTGAAAGAACAGAAAAAAATGTTAGCTAAAAAGTTAGATGATAGAACCAAACATTATCAAGGTAGATTTGTTGATGCTTTGCTAGAATCTATAAACCCGATAAAAAAAGAAATTAACGAAAGAGTAAAAATTTACGACAAAAACGTAAAAATAAACAAAGATGTTGATGACATGATAAATGGAATCGATAAAATGTTAGGAGAATAAATTCTTTTGCATAAAATAACAATATTTATTAAGTAAATTAAAGGTATGACAAATTTAAGTCAAATAACAAAAAATTTTGGTCACATAAAAAGTGTTTACAACACACTTTTGGCCGAAAGCGTTATGTCAGATGATAAGCCAAAAAAAGACTTGTTTAAAAACTATGTTAAGTCTTTAAAAGAAAACGAGATACTTAAAACTCAATTTTTAGTTTACACCAACATTGAGCAAAAAGTAGAAAAAGATATCAATAAAGCTAATATGTTTGTAAAAGAAAATATTGATTTGTTTTCTAAATACGATAAAAAAGAAATATTTGAAGCAAATTCAAAATTGGTGCAAAATCTTTTATTTGAAAAAGATGTACTAGACGATAAAAAAGAACTTTATGAAAGTATTTCTACTCTTATATTCACAAGTAAATCTCCAGAGAATATTGATGTGATTGTTGAAGCAACTAGCAAAATAATTGATTATATCGTAAATAACAAAGAAAAAGTAATTTCTGAAAGTATAGAATTACCTAATAGTATGTTGACTACTATCATGGTCGAGAAATACAATCAAAAATACAGCACTTTGGATAAATCAGAAAAACAAATTCTTAAAGTTATAATCGAATCTACTGATGAACAGAAAAAAGAAGTTTATGGTAAAGTTGTAAGAGAGTGTATTGATTTGATTAATGAGAAACTAGATGGTTCTGATTTAGAAACAAAAGACAAACTTTTGAGGGTTAAAGACAGATTATTAAATGATAAACAAGAAATAAACGAGGATTTTATAAAAAACATTTCTAAAATTATAGACCTTAAGAATACTTTAAAAGAAAATTAATAACGCCAATGTATAATGAAAATATTTTAAAATTAAGAGAATTAACACAAAAAATTTGTGAAACAACTCATAAAGATGAAAATTTTTTAATTTTAAAAGAATTAAAAAATATCATTGAAGAAGGTAAAGGTGAAATATCGGAATCAAAATCATCAGTAACTAAAATAAAGTGTTACGAAAAAATGTGTTTAAAAATAACTAATATACTAAACAATGTTAAATTATAATCATGAGTGAAGAAACAGGAACTTGGGGTGATTACAGTAAGCTAGTTTTAAAAGAACTTGAGAGGCTTAATGAAAACTATGACAGAATGAGAACTGACATGGATACTCGTTTTTCTGAGTTGAACCAAAAACTTACTGAGGTTAAAAATGTTGAAGGAAAAGTAGATACACATGCTAAATGGATTGAAAAGGTTAATGATGTTTGGTCTCCTAGTCAAATGAAAGAGGCTAAAGACGAAATATATAGGCAAAAGAATCGTTGGGCAGCTGCAATAGCTATAATTACATTTGTTCAAATAGCAATCGGTATTACAATTGCTTTGTGGGATAAGCTAAAATAATCGCTTGACACATTCATTTTTTTTCATTATACTTGTGTTATAAAAAACCAGGTAAATATGAAAACAGGAAAAGAAATAAAATCTAGTATTTTTAACGACTTTAACGTTATTTTTGGGAGCGTAAATAACAAAAACCCAAAATCAGTTTATTTAAACGTTTCTGCATGGTCCCAACCAAAAGAAGATTGTGACGGAAATTACAACAGAGCTATTAGAAATTTAATCAAGAAAATAAAACAAACGTTATTTAATTATTCATCAAATTTAAATTTAAACAAAGAAATGACAATTGTTGATTTAGATTTGAGAGAATCTGGTATAAGAAAAGGAAAGAGAAGCTTCATGAGTTGTGAAGTAACATTTTATTTAAATGTTGAAATACCAGTAAATTCTGAAGAAATGAAAACAAACTTAAATAACGTTGCTCAAGAATTGATTGATAAGGTTTTTGAGCAATGTGATACATTTGACTTTTATAAAAGAAAACGATAAAAATAAAGACCCCAGATAATTCTGGGGTTTTTTTATTTACATACGATATTTATATCTATAAGCTAGCAAATATGGATATAAATTATAATAAAATAAAAACGCTTAGACGTGGAGAAACAACTGAAAAACTTACAAATATCTATGTTTTGATTGACCCAATAACGAACTTGGTTAGATATGTTGGTAAAACGGACGATATAAAAATTCGCCTAAAAGAACATATTAGAAAGGCTAAATACTCAAAAACACATAAAAACAATTGGATAAACTCTCTCCTAAATAAAGGTTTAAACCCAATAATTGAAACTATCGATAAAATACCAAATAATGAAGCTTCATTTTGGGAAATTTATTGGATAGAGCAATTTAAAGCTTGGGGTTTTAATTTAACTAACATAGCAATTGGAGGGTTGGGTGGTAATTTAGGTAGTGAAGTTAATAAAAAAATTTCCGAATCAAAAAAGGGGTTTAAACATTCTGAAGAAACTAAAAATAGTCTTAGAAATTTTAGGTTAGGAAAAAAACATAATGAAGAAACTATAAAAATGTTTAGCGATACACGTAAAGGAATAAATAATCCAATGTGGGGTAAAAAAAGAACAGAATCTTCAAAAAAATATACTAAAATAATTCAATTAGATATAAATAATAATTTTTTAAAAGAATGGCAAGGTGTGACTATTGTAGCTAATGAATTAAAAATTAGTAGACAATCAATAACAGATGTTTGTTATGGGAGACATAAAACAGCTGGTGGTTATAAATGGATAAAAGCAATAGAATATGAGCAGATATAATGATTTAAAAATTTTAAAAAAGGGTCAATCAGGGACTGGTGTTTTAATCGAACATGACGCTGGTTATATTAGTCCTGATGAACCTAGGAACCAAGCGTTCATAAATGAAATAAAAAAACTTGACAGCGGAAAAATAATAATAGCAGAACCTTTGGTAGTTTATGTTATTTTACAAAAATACGGTGTTCTTAATCGTAATGGTAGGGTATATCCAGAACAAGTTTTAAAAAAACAAAACGAAATATACCAAAAAGCTATTAGAGAACGTAGTGCGGTTGGTGAATTAGACCATCCAGAATCTAGCATTATCGCTGGTGATAGAATTTCACACAATATTATTGAAACATGGTGGGAAGGTAAAACTCTTATGGGTAAAATGGAAATTCTGATGACACCTGGTTTTATAAACTATGGTATCGTTTCCACCAAAGGTGATGAAGTTGCGAATCTTTTAAGAAATAGAATTAAAATTGGTGTTTCATCTAGAGGTGTTGGTTCTCTTAAAGAGGGAAAAAGTGGTGAACAAATTGTTCAAGATGATTTTGAAATAATTTGTTGGGATGTTGTTACAGCACCATCAACACCAGACGCTTGGATTTTTAGAGATGTGACTGAAGCTAAACCTTATGTTGAAAGCATCGAAAAAAAATCTAGTATAATTAAAGAAAGCTTAAAAGATAAACTAGACAATTTTTTATCAGAATAAGCATTTTTTTTATAAATTTTTTTATATAGCTTGTCTTTTCGTAAAACTAGACATATTTATTATCAAATAAGATAGATATTGTATTATTTATCTAATAATAAAACACAAACAAACACAAAATGGCAGACAAAAAATCAATACTTGAAGAAGCTCTTTTGGATATTAAAAATATTCAAAGTGCTCTCAATGCCAACACTAAAGAAATACTTCGTAGCGTAGCTAAAGAAGAAATTGATGGTGTGGTGAAAGAGTCTCTAACTAAAGAGGCTTATGTGGAAGAAGAGGTTGAAGACTCTTTAAACGAAGTATCACATGAAGAACATGAGAAATCTGAAACTCCAGCGGAGGAAAAGAAAGAACATGGCAAAGGTGGTACTGAGAAAAAAGAAAAATCAGAAACCAAATCTGAATCAAAAATGACCGAAGGTGAAATGCCAACAGAAGGTATGTACGAAGAAGAAATGGAAGAAGGTATGTACGAAGAAGGAATGGATGCAATGGCATCAGAAGAATTGGACATGACCCAAGCGTCTGACAATGACGTAATCGCAGTTTACAAAAAATTAAGCGGTGATGACGAAATCGAAATCGTAGGTGACGAAATTCACCTAACTGTCTCTGAACCAGGAGAATACGTAATCAAAACTTCAGACCTAGACATGGGTGATGACATGGATGATGAAATGGCTGGTAATGTTGAAGATGTTGACATTGATGTTGATGACATTGAAGGTGGTGATGACGTAGACTACGAAATTGAAATGGATGATGAAGAAGGTGAACCTTCTGATTTATCTGATGTAGATGACGAAGAAGGTGAAGAGGAAGAAGGCGAAGAGGAAGAAGAGGAAGAACAACAAGATGAAGAAACTATTGAAGAAGCCATCCCTGTTGGTTCTGCTCAAGCTCATAGATTACCAGGAAAAGCAAACATAGGTCAACCTAAAGGTGCTGGCGCTGATAATCTTAAAGAATCTGTAATCGCTAAAAAACTAGTTTCTGAAACTGCAAAAAAATACAATACTTTATTGACTGAGTCTAAAAAATTAAAAACTGAAAACGAAGAGTTTAGAAAAGCTTTAAAAGAATTTAGAACAAAGTTGGTAGAAACAGTAGTGTTCAATAGCAACTTGACTTACGTAACAAGATTGTTTATGGAACATGCGACAACCAAGGCTGAAAAACAAAGTATCATCAAAAGATTTGATGAAGGAGTTACAAACCTTAAGGAGTCTAAAAAGTTATACAGAACTATTGCAAATGAATTAGCTTCTAGAAAGCCAATCACTGAAGCAATAGAAAGAAAAATAATAAAAGAGGGTACCACTGGCAGCTCTAAACAATTAAACGAAAGCACTGCCTATGTTGACCCATCAACTAAAAGAATCCTTGATTTGATTCAAAGAGTTGAAAACAAATAACAATAACCAAAAAAATAAATACAAAAAACTATGTCACATTTATTAACATCTGGACAAGTGGGTAACATCGGATTAAACCACATGAAGGCTATCCGTAAAGAAACCCAATCAAAATGGGAAAGCTTAGGCTTCCTTGAAGGTCTTAAAGGCCACGTAAAAGAAAACATCGCTCAGTTGTATGAAAACCAAGCTTCAACTTTGTTGACTGAGACTACAACTTCAACTTCTTCTGGTTCATTCGAAACAGTAGTATTCCCTATCGTAAGACGTGTTTTCTCTAAATTATTAGCTAACGACATCGTGTCTGTTCAAGCTATGAACATGCCTATCGGTAAATTGTTCTATTTCGTACCTCTTACATCTAGCCGTGTAGACGGTAATGGTGCTGCTGGTAATGACTACGATGGAACTAGCTCAACTAACGCTACTTACCTTCTTCAGTATTCAGCTCATACATCATTTGCTTCTACTGGTATTCCATCTTGCGTTCTTCCAGCTAATGGTTCATGCGCTACAACTCCATGGATGGCTAAGAACTT
>Ga0114963_10000487_pt1 | contig 26356 bp, 18 predicted proteins | sample C_131016_EF_Meta_FD_87019 | JGI IMG/M metagenome (GOLD analysis project Ga0114963, IMG submission 87019) | Freshwater microbial communities from Lake Croche, Canada to study carbon cycling - C_131016_EF_MetaG | ecosystem: Environmental > Aquatic > Freshwater > Lake | place: Lake Croche, Canada... | reverse complement strand
TCTGGTGGCCTAGACGCTTGGTTGGTTTTGCCAAAAAAACAGGCCAAGCCTGCTTATCCTCAAAAATGACGATACCCAGTTTATAAAAAAATAGTCAATCTCTCAGCTGTGTCCTCGCATCCGCGCAAAGCTCCGAACAAGAAACCCCGTAATCCAGAGTCCCCCTGCGGTGCAGAACCCCGACCGCAGGAGATTGAGAGTCGAAAAATAGTTCTCCAAATTATCTAAACACCAAGCCCACATTTTTTGCCACCCTTACCTATGAGATACACCGTCCCACTCCTCGCCATCTTATTACTCGCTCCTCTTGTCCGGTCGAATGCGGCCGAGCCATCCAAACCCAATATTCTTTTTATCATGGGGGACGACCATGCTTCGGAAGCGATCTCTTGCTATGGCAGCTGGCTGAAGGATTATGCCAAGACGCCTAATCTGGACCGGATTGCGGCAGAGGGCATGCGGTTCAACAATGTGTGCTGCAACAATTCCATCTGTGGTCCGTCACGGGCCAGCATTGTCACTGGACAATATTCCCATAAAAATGATGTTCCTATCCTTTCTCCCGCCATCATCAATCCCGCATCGCCGCTCTACCCGCTGGAGATCAAAAAAGCGGGCTATCAGACCGCCATCTTCGGGAAATGGCACATCGACACTCCAGCGGCAGGCATCTATGAATACAGTTGTGTCAGCAAGGGGCAGGGGACTTATTTTGATCCGGTTTTTCTTATTAATGGGGTTGAGCAAAAACCAGTGACCGGATATTCGTCGGATGTCTACACCGACAGAAGTCTTAAATGGCTTGACGGAAGGGATAAAAGTAAGCCTTTCTTGCTTTGTCTCCAGTTCAAGGCCTGTCATGGCCCTTACGATTATCCAGAACGGAAGGAGTCTCTTTTTAAGGGCGTCCATTTTCCGGAACCTAATACCCTGCATGAAGACATAAGCCAGGCCGATTCCTTCATCAAATCACAACATCAACAACAATTAGACGGCAATAAGAGTTACTACCAGCATGCCTCCAAAAACAATAAAGCACCGCTCCAACCACACGACTCGAACGACCCTGAGGCCCGTAAAAGCGCCGCTTATCAGCACTTGATGCTCAGATATTTGCGCTGTGTCTCTGCTTTGGATGAAAATGTCGGGCGCGTTCTCCAGTATCTTGATGAGAAAGGGTTAGCTGAAAACACGATCGTCGTTTACACCTCTGACCAAGGGTATTTTCTTGGCCAGCATGGGCTCTATGACAAAAGGTTGATTCTTGACCCTTCCATGAAGATGCCTTTTCTTGTCCGCTATCCCAAAGGAATCAAACCGGGCCAAGTGAACGACGAAATGTGCAGTAATGTCGACTTTGCCCCAACCTTTCTTGATTACGCTGGGGTTGCGATTCCCACAGCCATGCAGGGGCGCAGCATGCGGCCGTTGCTCGAAGGTAAGACCCCACAGGACTGGCCGGATGCAGCTTTTTACAATTATGCAGGGGATCACCCCTGCCATTATGGTCTGCGCACCAAAAAATACACCCTGGGGTTTGTCCTGAAAAAAGGGTGGGAGCTCTATGATAATGAGAAAGATCCGGATCAGACTCGGAATCTGGCAAAAGATCCCGAATACGTCGGCGAGCTCAAGGAACTCGAGCGAAAATTTGAAAAATTGGCCGTAAAACTGGATGTTCAGAAAGTGCATCTGAGCGGGGTGCGGGAATGGCCAATCTACGAAGAAAAGCTCAAAAAAACCAAAGATAAAAAAGGTTCTGGCGAAAAAGAGGATTAACCCCAAATGGCACATATCCTCCCCCCGATCGCCGTCTTTGGACGAGCCTCACACGACCATCGTCAAAAATGACGATACCCCCGTTTATCAAAAAATAGTTAATCTCTCGTCCATGTTTCCACTTCGCTTCGCTCCATCATTTTTCAAAATGTTCCTCACTGGTTTCATCGTCTGGCCTCTCGCCGCAATGGCTATCATGAATGCAAGTGCCATTGCGGCGGATCAACCGCCCGGAGCAGCCGCAGATGTATCTTCTCCGACATGCAATTACACAGACAAGGTCAACATCTTCCTCGGCACGGACTCCTCAGCACAGTGCACTCCGGCCGCGATTCGGCCGTTTGGGATGGTTTCGCCTGGGCCGTTCAATCGCCCCGGATCTCCCAGCGGCTATCAGCATAAAACCAAAAAGCTCATCGGCTTCAACCATACGCACCTTCAGGGAACGGGTTGCGGCTCGTATGGGGTATTGGTGCTTTTGCCGACGACTGGCAACAAGGAACTCGGCACCACCGTCAATGTGCCCCCGGGTCAGCAGTCCGCTCAGCCGGGATATTACAAGGCAGACATCAATGAGATGGGCATCACGGCCGAAATGACCTGCACGCAGCGGGTGGCCATCCATCGCTACACATTCCCGGAGTCAGACTCAGCCCGCGTTCTTATTGATTTGAGTCAGGGCATACTCTACACGGGCAAGGGAAAAATCAACGGGGCCATCCGGCGCGAAGGCGAAGCTGCATTCAGCGGCAGCGTGAACACGACGGCTTGGGGGGAGCATACGACTTGGTTTTATATGGAGTTTAGCAAACCGGTCGATTTTAAGGATGAAGGGGAGAAGGGCGGGCTCGCCTCATTTTCCACCGCCAAGGGCGAAGAACTGCTGGTGAAGGTCGGCATTTCCTATGTCAGCTCGGAAAACGCCAAACTCAACATGCAGCAAGAAATGCCCGGTTGGGACTTTGACGGCGTGCGCAAGGCGGCGCTCGACGATTGGAACGGGCGCTTGGCGATGATCGATGCCAAAGGCGGCACACGCGACCAGCAGGTCAATTTTTACACGGCCCTGTATCACGTCATGTTCCATCCGCAGTTGTCCAGCGATGTGAACCACCAATACCGCGGACTCGATGGCAAGGTCCACACGACCGACGGGCACAACCACTACAGCGTGCTTTCGACTTGGGACACCTTCCGTGCCGCGCATCCGCTTTACACCCTCATCGCGCCCGAGCTGCAGCTCGATGTGATCAAGACGATGCTCGACGATTTCAAGGACAGCGGCTGGGGCCCGCGCTGGAAGCTGGGTTACAAGGAAGTCCTCTGCATGCCCGGAACCTGGTCGGATGTCATCATTTCCGATGCTTATATCAAAGGCATCACCGGCTTTGACACAGAGGCCGCTTGGAAACTTGTTTGTAAAAACGCCATGGTGGAGGGGCGCCGTGAAAAACTCGCCGACTATCTCGCACTCGGCTATGTCCCCCATCCAGCCTACATCAATGTCAGCAGAACCATGGAAAACGCTTATTGCGATTTCAATATCGCAAAATTTGGCGAAGCGATCGGCAAGAAGGACGATGCTCCCGAATTCTTTAAGAGGGCGAGGAATTATAAAAACCTCTGGGACCCCGCAACCCAGTTTTTCCGTGGCAAGAACAAGGCTGGACAATGGAGCTATTCCGATGGCTTTGATCCATCCATCTTTACTGGCAATGGCAATAACGATTATTGCGAGGGCAACGCCTGGCAGTGGACATGGCATGTGATGCAGGATACACAGGGATTAATTGATGCCATGGGCGGAGATGCGGCCTTTGAGAAGAAGCTGGACACCTTCTTCAGCCTCGAGGGAGACAAAAAACACACATCACCCGGCTTTGGGCAGTATTGGCATGGCAACGAACCGGATCAACATGCGATCTATGCCTATAACTATGTGGGCGCGCCGGCCAAGGCTGCTGAGAAACTGCGCCGTTGCCTGGCGACCGAATACCGCAACGACTCATGGGGCATCAGCGGCAATGAGGACGCGGGCCAGATGTCCGCGTGGTATATTTTCACTGCGATGGGATTTTACCCGTATCTCCATTCCGTCCCTGAGTATGTGATTGGCAGCCCGATCTTCGACGAGGTGACCATTCGCACCCCGGCCGGCGGCAAGTTTGTGGTCGTGGCTCATCATAACTCCGCAGAGAACCAATATGTCCAAAGCATGACAGTGAATGGCAAGCCGTGGGATAAAACTTTCCTCCCTCACTCCGTCATCGCCAGTGGCGACAAGGTGGAGTTTGAAATGGGACCGAAACCCTCCAATTGGGGAACCGCACCCGACGCGCGCCCTTATTCCATGAGCAAGCGAACACAATAGCAATAGGAACGACTAATTTACCCATGAACACTCCCTCACAAAATATTGACCCCGCCGCGCCGGTTCTCACCGACGCGGAGGTTGCATCCTACAGACGCCCCTTCTTTACCATCACCCTGCTCTTCTTTCTGTGGGGCTTTATCACCGTGATGAACGATGTGCTCATCCCTTACCTGAAGGGCGCCTTCGAACTCTCTTATCTTCAGGCAGGGTTAGTTCAGTTCGCCTTTTTCGGTGCTTTCTTCCTGATTTCCTTGCTGTATTACTTCTTATCCCTCTTCTGCGGAGATCCCATCAACCGCCTCGGCTACAAAAACGGAATTGTTTTTGCCCTCTTCATCTGCGGCGCTGGCTGTGCCCTCTTCTTTCCAGCCGCAGAATTTCGAAAATATGAATTCTTTTTGGCGGCACTCTTCCTCTTGGCCACTGGGGTAACCTTGCTCCAAATTGCTGCAAATCCCTACGCGGCAATTCTTGGCAGGCCGGAGACAGCCGCCAGTCGGCTCAACTTGGCGCAAGGCGTCAACTCGCTCGGCACGACCCTCGCTCCGATCGCAGGTGGCCTTCTGCTCTACAAAGTTTTTGCCACAGGGGGAGAGGTAACGATTGATTCCATAAAAGTTCCCTATCTCATTTATGCGTCATTGTTTCTCATTCTTGCCGCCGTAGTCTGGAGAAGCCACTTGCCTCGCTTCTCCAGCGAGGCATCCACAGAGCGCGGAATGGGGGCGCTCAAATTCCCACATCTGCGCTTCGGGATGGTTGCTGTTTTCATGTATGTAGGTGCCGAGGTGGCCATCGGGAGTTACTTGGTTAATTTCATCAAAGATAAAGACATCATGGGACTCCCCGAGTCCACGGCCAGCCTCTACCTCGCCTACTACTGGGGTGGGGCGATGATTGGTCGCCTGTGCGGCGCCATTTCACTTGGGGATATCGCCAGTCAGGCGCGCAAGTATGGCTATATGGTCATCACCTCGATCGTGGTTTTTTGTATTGTTTATTTGGTCACTTCGATCCGTATCGAGCATGGAGCCGTGCACATGGCATTCATGACACCCCAAGAGATCGGGCCGTTCCTTTTGCTCATAGCCCTCAATTTTGTTGGATTCATCTTAGGCAAGGGGCAAGCCGCCCGAGCGCTTGGCGTTTTTTCACTCGGCCTTATTGGTCTCCTCTGTCTGGCCGCATTCACAGGCGGGCCATTGGCATTTTGGGCCGCCTTGGGCACAGGCTTGTTCAACTCGATTATGTGGTCAAACATCTTCACCCTCGCCATTAAAGACTTGAAGCAATACACCTCACAGGGCTCCTCCCTCCTCGTCATGATGATCGGGGGCGGGGCCATTGTTCCACTCATCATGGGCGCCACAGCCGATCGTTTCGGAATCCAACTCGCCTTTGCTGTTCCCATTCTTTGCTACTTCTACATCGCGTTCTACGGATTTATTGGACACCGGGTGCGAGTAAGCTTTTCAACCAACTATTAAAATCCTAAAAACCAATGAAAATAAATAACTTATTACCAGCTCTCTGCGGTCTTGCCGTCTGTGGAGCTGCTGGCTTCTCGCCTGCGGCTGCGGAAACCCCAAAACCGAATATCGTATTCATTCTCGCGGACGACATGGGGATTGGCGACTGCTCGGCCTACAACCCGAAGTCCAAAATTCAGACGCCCAATATCGACCGGCTGGCGAAACAGGGAATGCTTTTCACCGATGCCCACGCTGGCGCGCCCATCTGTGTGCCAAGCCGTTATAGCTTGATGACCGGCGAATATTCGTCGCGCACTTGGAACTGCTGGCCGCCGAAGGGAAACAATCTTAACGACCCGAAGAAAGTGACCATCGCCTCAGTATTGAAATCAGCCGGTTACGATACCGCGATGGTGGGGAAATGGCATCTGGGTATTGAAAACAATCGCAAGGATCCCACCGACCTCAAAGTGAAGAACAGCCCGGTCAAATTCGGCTTCGATACTTTTTTTGGCATCAACCAATCCCTCGACACCGAGCCGTATTTCTATGTGGAGGGTGACCGGATGGTTGCCGCGCCGACCGAACACACGAATGGACAAAAGGGAGATCCGAAAAAAGTGTCCAAGCCGGAAATCCAAGGACCCATGTGGCGCGAGGGGGATATTGCCCCAGGCTTTGTTCATCAAGAATGTCTGCCCTTATTCACGACCAAGGCGAACGACTACCTCCAAAGCCGCTCGGGCCAGACGAAGCCCTTTTTTCTCTATCTGGCATTCGCCGGGCCGCACGCGCCATGGCTTCCTTCCGCAGAATTCCAAGGCAAAAGCCAGGTCGGCGAATATGGCGATTTCATGATGACAGTCGATAACTGCGTCGGTCAGGTTCTCGAGACCTTGGAAAAACAGGGACTGGCGGAGAATACCCTCGTCATCTTCAGCTCGGATAACGGACCGCTCTGGTTCGAGCAGGATACGGCCATGTATGGCCACAATTGTTCCGGTATCTATCGCGGCCACAAGCTCGAGTATTACGAAGGCGGACATCGCGAGCCATTCATTGCACGGTGGCCCGGTCATATCAAAGCCGGCTCGACCAGCGAGCAGATGGTGAATTTTACCGACATGATGGCCACCTTTGCCGACCTCTCCGGCGTGACGCTCCCCGCAGGTGCCGGCGTGGATAGTTACAGCATCCTGCCCGCTCTCCTTTCCCAACCGCCCACCGGCCCCGTCCGCACGGAAAGTATTCACGAGCAGTTTGGCAACAAGCTCGCCCTGGCTTATCGGCAGGGGGATTGGAAACTCCTACTGCCTAAGGGGGTGTTTAAGGTCATGAACAAGACGATCACGCCCGAAGCGATGGATGGCATCAAGGGCTTTGAACTCTATGACTTGAAGAGCGACCCAGCCGAATCCAAGAACCTGGCCGAGACCAATCCGGAGAAGACGAAGGCACTCTTCGCATTGCTGAAATCCAACATCGAACGCGGCGGGTCTCATTAATAGCCCATCCTAACAATAAGGCATATTAAAAATTAACAATATGAACTTGCGAGTTTTTTTTGTCTTATTAATGGCGCCGCTGACCGCGCTGCACACTACCGAAACGCCCGCAATGCAGCCGAACATGGCGGAATCACTCCCGCCTGAAGATAAGAAACTTGATCCGGCTTGGGTAGCCTCCCTGACCCGGAGGGGAGGGGCGATGGATTCCCATATCCGCGGTTCCAAGAAGGACGATAATCTCAAGTATATCGGCATGCCAGTCGGTGGCATCGGTTGTGGCAGTGTTTATCTGGGAGGTGACGGTCGGCTATGGGTTTGGGATGTTTTTAATCAATACTCGCTTGGAGTCGTGTTCCAACGAGTCAAGTTTCCGCCCGAGTTAGAGAAGTTGACAAAAAAAGACAATGGGGTGCTTGCGCCGGAGAGCGGAGTAAACTACGTGCTCCCTCCGACCCCGGACAAGTTTCCACCCGCCTTCAAGCAGGGGTTTGGATTGCGTATCGGTGAGGCGTTCCGCAGGTTTGACGCCAAGGATTGGGCAGAAGTTGAGTTTGACGGTAAATGGCCGATCGGATTAGTCCACTATCAAGATCCAGCCTGCCCCGTGGAGGTGACGTTACGTGGTTTTTCTCCATTCATTCCTCTGGATATTAAGAACTCTTCGCTGCCGCTCACTTTCATGGAGTTCACGGTGCGCAATACTTCTGATAAGCCAGTGACGGCAGACTTGTCCGGGTGGCTCCAGAATGCAACGATCCCAGAGAAAGGTGCGAAGTTTTCCCCGCCCGAGGCTTTGCGCGAGTCTGGGGCTACCATGTGTTTGCTCAGTCATGAAGTCAGGGTGCCCGTGTCACAAGGGAGACCGAGTAAAGAAACTGCCCCCGCAGTCGTTCTTCCGAAGGAGAACGCTGGCACGATGGCGCTCGGAGTTTTGGATACGACAGCCAAGCCAATCGAACAGGATGGTGTTCCAGGTTGGAGCAGCCAATTGCAGATCGCGCCTGGCGAATCCAAAACCGTCACGTTTCTGCTGACTTGGTATTTTCCGAATATTTACCCGCTACCGGGATTTCCAGATAAGAAACACGAATACGCTTCGCGTTTTACCAATGCCGCCGCGGTCGCCAAATTCGCGGCAGACCATTACCCTCTTCTTTCGGGCGAAACAAGCGAATGGGTAAAAACCTGGTATGATTCCACCCTGCCCCAATGGTTCATGGATCGGACGATCCTGACGGCGGATACGCTTCAAACCGCCAACTGTTATCTTTTTGAAGACGGGCAGTTCTGGGGTTGGGAAGGCATTGGCTCCAGTCCGGGAACTTGCCTGCACGTCTGGCAATATGCCCAAGGAATCGCCCGACTATTCCCTGCGCTTGAGCGTAACCTGCGTGAAGTCACCGATTTCGGTTATGCCCAAGACAACTCAGGTTTGATCCGGTTTCGCGGCAAGGGCAACGGCATGGCGGTTGATGGGCAGGCGGGTGTTGTTTTACGGACTTATCGGGAACACCTGATGTCGCCAGATGATGCCTTCTTGCGCCGGGTCTGGCCCAAGACGCGTCTGGCTATGGAGCGTTTAATTCAAGAGGACGGTAACGATGACGGCATCCTCGAAGGTGGCCAGCACAATACGCTGGATTCCTCCTGGTATGGCCCGGTGGCGTGGCTCAGCGGAGAGTATCAGGCGGCGCTCCGCGCTGCTGAAAAAATGGCGCTGATCATGGGAGATTCGGGTTTTGCTGAAAAGGTGCGCGGAATCTATACCCGAGGACAAACCAATCTGGTCAGCCGTTTGTATAACGGCGAGTATTTTATCAATCTGCCCGATCCGAGTCTCAAGAAGCCGAATGGGGAATCGGTTGCTACAGCCATTAATTCGGGGAGTGGATGCCTGATTGATCAGGTATTCGGGCAAAGCTGGGCCTTCCAAGTCGGGCTCGACCGGGTTCTCCCCGAAAAGGAAACCCGCTCGGCGCTGGATTCCCTATGGCGGTATAACTTTGTGCCGGATATTGGAGTGTATCGTGCTACCCATGCTCCAGGTCGATGGTATGCCCTTCCAGGAGAGAGCGGTCTTGTTATGTGCACGTTTCCGAGACCGGACTGGTCGTTCGAGAAGGCGTCCGGCGTGAAAAATGGGAAGCCTAATTTTGCGGGTTATTTTTTTGAATGCATGTCCGGGTTTGAATACCAAGTGGCTTCGCACATGATCTATGAAGGCACACCTGAATTGGTGGAGAAAGGTCTGGCCATTACCCGAGCCGTTCATGACCGCTATGCACCCGCCAAGCGGAATCCATACAACGAAATTGAGTGCTCCGACCATTATGCACGTGCGGCCGCCAGCTACGGCGTATTTCTGGCAGCCTGCGGCTTCGAATACAACGGGCCAGCAGGGCACATTGGCTTCGCCCCGAAAATCACCCCCGAAGATTTCAAGGCCCCCTTCACCACCTCTGAGGGCTGGGGAAGCTTCAGCCAAAAAGCGGCAGGCGGAAACTTGACTGCGGAAATCGCCCTGAAGTGGGGGAAGCTCCGTCTGCGTTCGATTAGCCTCGCCACGGACTCCCAACCAGCCTCGGCAACCGTAGAAGTGAACGGAAAAACGATCCCCGCCGTGATCAACTATTCTAATGGAACCTGCACGCTCACACTTCCGGAAGATGTGATCCTCACCGCCGGTCAGGCGATCCATCTTGTTTTGAAAACAATCTGAGACCACCCATAAAAATGATACTAACCATGAAAACCAGACTTCTATTCTGCACTGTCGCGTCCGCCATGCTGCGTTTCGCGACAAGTAAACGCACCTACTAAATAATTCTATGAACGTCAGCATTATCGACTGGGTAGTCATTATCATTTACCTTCTTGGAGTCGTCGGGCTCGGCTGCTGGGCTGGTTGGAACGCGCGCAGGCAGGGAGCGCAACACGGCGAGTCTGTTGCCGGTGATTATTTCATGGCCGCGCACACGCTCCGCTGGCCGGTGATCGGCATGGCTCTCTTTGCGACAAACATTTCCTGCGTGCACCTCATCAGTCTGGCCCAGTCAGGCTACGACTCCGGCCTCTTGAATGGAAATTTCGAGTGGATGGCCTCAATCACGCTCATCCTGCTGGGGTTTTTCTTCGCTCCCTTCTACCTCAAGTCGAAGGTCGCCACGCTGCCGGATTTTCTGGAGCGGCGTTATTGCCGCGAATGCCGCGACTGGCTGGCGGTGATTTCGATTCTTGCGGCGATTATTTTCCATATCGCATTTCCATTGGCTGCGGGCTGGCTAATTCTGCACGACATTTTTGGAATCGGCAAATGGGAGTGCATTTTTCTCATGTGTCTTCTTACCGGCATCTACACCGTGGCTGGTGGTCTCGCGGCCGTGGCGATCACGGAAACCATCCAGACCATCGTGCTTCTCCTCGGGGCGTTCATTCTCACGGCATTCGCCTGGATGAAGACGGGTGGCTGGACTGGAATGCTTGCCGCCTTGGAGCCCACAGCCGTTTTGGCGCAGGGGGGCACAGACTCGCAAATGATGAGTATGCTCCGCCCGCACGGCGATGCCAGCGGGATGCCGTGGTATGCCATCTTCCTCGGCTACCCGGTGCTGGGAATCTGGTATTGGTGTGCGGATCAGACCATCGTGCAGCGCGTGCTCGGCGCGGAGAGCGAGAACGATGCCCGCGTGGGGGCCGTCTTTTGTGGCCTTCTGAAAATCCTGCCCGTCTTCATTTTCATCGTGCCGGGCATCATGCTCTACACCGGCATCAAGGAGGGGCACATTGATGGCGTTTACCAGGCGCGCGTCACCCATTCCGTCTCGGATGGGAATGGTGGTATGCTCCGCACGGTGGCGATCACCGGGGAAAATCTCAAAGAGGGAACTATTCCGCCGGTGACCCTGAAAGTCGGCGAGGCACTGGACCTCACGAAGCTCGCCCTGCCTGCGGGCGGTGCCGAACTCGTGCTCGGCCCTGGCGTAACGGTGGAAAAAGACTCCTCCGGCACCATCCTTAAGCCGGAGGGCCTCACGGTGCTCCAATCCAAGGAAGTCTACGCCGTCATGATCCGGAAATTCCTCCCTATCGGGGTTCTCGGAGTCATAGCCGCCGCGCTCATGGCCGCACTTATGGGCAATCTCTCCAGCGCGTCGAATTCCATCGCCACCATGGTGAGCTATGATGTGGTGAAACGATTCCGCCCGCAGACCACCGACAAGCAACTCGTCATCGTTGGTCGCACGGCCACGATCTGTTCGATCGCGCTCGGCATCGCGCTCGTTCCGTTGCTGGACCGCTATGAAAGCATTTTCAACGGTCTAAACGACATTATCGCCCATATGGCACCACCGATCACCTGCGTTTTCCTGCTCGGCATTTTCCTGCCAGCCGCCTCTGCCGCCAGCGCCAAGTGGACCATGTGGCTCGGGTCCCTGATGGGCGCATGTTTGTTTGGACTGAAAAACCTCCACTCCTGGCAACCCGCCGCCTTCGGCTGGGTGCCGTCGTTGCTTGTCGATACGCCATTTATGATGATGGCGTTTTACATGTTCGTCGTTTGCGTCGTGCTTCAGCTTGCGCTCATGGTCGCATTCCCCAAGCAGGCGGAAGAGGATGTGCAGCAGCTTTATTGGCCCAAGCCGTTGGATGCCCTGAAGCACCCCGGTTGGCCTGGCCTCGGCAACTACAAGGTGCTCGCCGCGATCGTTGTGCTCGCCATGTCCGGCCTCTATTTCATTTTCCGTTAACCCCTACACAACCATGAAAAAAACCACCCTGCCGCTCCTCGCTCTTGGCCTTGCCTTGAGCGCTTGTCAAACCATGCCCAAAGTCAAACCGGTCTACGGACTCACCAATCCCACTCCCGAAGCCGCCGCCAAGGAAAAAGTGAAATACTACGGCTCCATTATCGAGCTCCGCCCGGAGAAGGAGAAGGAATACCGCGAACTCCACGCCAATGTCTGGCCCGAGGTCCGCACCGCCATCGCCAAGGCGAACATCCGCAACTACAATATCTATGTCACCGAAGTTGCTGGAAAACGTCTTCTCGTGAGCCATTTTGAATACATTGGCACCAATCCGGACGCCGACTTCGCCTCCATCGCGAAAAATCTCACCACCAAGAACAAGTGGTGGCCACTCACCGACGCTTGCCAGATTCGTTTGCCCGGCACACCCAAGGGTAGCCAGTGGCTTGCCATAGAGCAGGTGATGCACATCGATTGATTTCCGGAAGCCTCAATGATGAAAAAGCTGCTACTCACACTCGCGCTCACCCTTCTTCCCGGTCTTCAGGCAGCGGATTGGCAGGATACCCTCAAAGAATCTCTGCCGCTGCTCGGACACCGGAACTGGATCGTCGTTGCGGACTCTGCCTACCCATGGCAAGTGAGCCCGGGCGTTCAGACGATCGATACCGGAGCCACACAGGAGGAGGTCACACGCGCTGTGCTGGAAGCCTTGGCCGCGACCAAACATGTGAAGCCGACGATCTATGTCGATCGCGAGCTGGAATTCGTTCCCGAAGATGCCGCCCACGGCATCTCGGCCTACCGCGAAAAACTCGCCGGGCTTCTCGCCGGATCAGAGATTTCCAAACTTCCCCATGAGCAAATCATCGCCAAGCTCGACGAGGCCGGGAAGACCTTCCATGTCCTCCTGCTGAAGACGAACATGGCACTCCCCTACACCTCGGTCTTCCTCCAGCTCGAATGCGGCTACTGGAACGCTTCCGCCGAGAAACGCCTCCGCGAACTGATCCCTGCCCCCTGAATATCGCCCGCGTAGAGCCCTGTCCCAAAAATAACAAAAGCACCGACTGTGACCCATATCTTTAAACAAATGAAAGTAATCAAACGACACAAGCTGCGGTCCACCCCCAGAAAACGAATACTTGGACTGGTATCGCTCACGGTGGTGAGCTTGGGTTTATTTACTGGAATCACTTTTGCGGAGGTGAAAATGCCGGAGATCTTTGGGGATCACATGGTTTTACAGGAGGGGACTGCGATTGTCTGGGGAGAGGCCGATCCGGGGGAGAAGGTAACAGTGACTTATGAAGGAGTGACCGCGATTGGAGAAGCGGGACAAGAGGGAAAATGGAAAGTAGAATTAAAAGGGTTAAAATCTTCAGAAGTTGGAAAGCCACTCCGGATTTCAGGAAACAACACGATTCAATTTGAAGATGTCATTGTTGGAGATGTCTGGGTAGCGGCAGGGCAATCCAATATGGAAATCTGGCTTGAGAAATTAGTCCGGTCCAAGGAAATCGAATCGAAAAAAGTGGATCCTCGCATCCGTCTTTTTGTCGTGCCTTTTGCCCCCTCCCTCGTTCCTCAAAAGACTTTTATTCCGAATCCTGACAAGCCTTATGCGGGAAAATGGATGGTCGCCACTCCTGAAACCGCAGCTCGATGCTTTTCGGCCGTTGGTTATTTTTTCGCTGCGGAATTATGCAAATCCCAAAACAAGCCGATCGGAATGATCGCGTGCAATCGAGGGGGAACGGCCGCTCAACTCTGGACGAGTGCTGAAGGGCTGTCCAAAGACCCTTCGTTAAAGGAATATTCCGAGCAATACACCCGGAATCTACAAAAGTATGAGCCTCAGAAGAGTGTGATTTCCGATCAACTCTCCACCTACCAAAATACCGTGAAGGAATGGATTGGAAATGGCGCTGCCCCTCAAGCAAAACCGACGCTTGAAAACCCTTTTATGAAGCTCCGCTCTCCCTGCGATCTTTTTAATGGAATGGTCAATCCCTTGATTCCTTTTTCCATCAAAGGGGTGATTTGGTATCAGGGGGAAGCGAATAGCCGATCGCTGGAGTCCTCTTTGCAGTATGCGGCCCTCTTCAAGTGTCTCATTCAGGATTGGCGCGAAAAATGGGGCGAAGGAAATTTTCCGTTTTATTTTGTTCAGTTGGCGAGCTACAACGCGCTGAAGGAAACTAAAGACGGCACGATCTCATGGCCTTGGCTTCGTGAATCCCAGTCGAAGGCACTTGAACTCCCGAATACTGGGATGGCAACAGCGATTGATCTCGGAAATCCGCAAAATATCCATCCTAAAAATAAATATGATGTCGGAGTTCGGCTTTCCCTTTTGGCCCGTCAGAAAACGTATGGAGAGAAGATTGTTGCAACGGGGCCCTGTTACAAAGGATACAAAATGGAGGGCAATCGGATTCGGATCACTTTTGATTCGGTCGAAGGGGGGCTTCAAATATTAAATCCACCACTCGAAGGAGCAAGCAATCCGTGGGCACCTGAGACGGTTCTCAAGGGTTTTGAGATTGCGGGAAGCGATCAAAAATTTGTTCCAGCCACGGCGACCATCGATGGGGATTCGGTCATTGTGGAGGGAGTCGATTCCCCGGTCGCTGTCCGCTATGGATGGGATAATGTGAGTGAGGGGAATCTCTATAATCAGGCAAAGCTTCCAGCTTATCCTTTCCGGACCGATGACTGGGATCCCAAAAATACAGCTAAGAAAGGGGACGCGACAGCGATCGAGTCGGCCAACCCTGAGTAAAACGTGGCCCGCTAGGTCTGGGGCCAACGCAACCACAACGCAAAAAGAGCATCGATTCCAACACCCCACTTCCACTCAACAAGAAACTTAGAATGAACCCAGCACTTATTAGAACACTCGTAGCCATCGTAATGTCAGCAACACTTGCCTTCGCAGAAGAAGCCCCAAAAGTTGCAGACAGTGTCGTCAAGGTATTGCTTACGGCCACGGAGAGCGGCAATTACTCCGACTTCCAACAGCCAGGCGATGTCGCTTTCCAAGCCGGAATAACAAAAGAGATGTTCAGCAAGGTCAGCCAGCAATTGGCCCCGGTGTTGAAGGGAGGATACGAGTTGTCGTTCCTAACGTCCCTAACCCAGCAGGGATTCGATGTTTATCTGTGGAAGATTACTCCCAAGACAGGCAAAGATCAGTTTGTTGTGAAGCTGGCTTTAAAAGACGGAAAAGCAGCGGGGTTTTGGATTCAATAAAATATTCCTAAAAAACTGATGCGAATGCATCTTGACCGGAAATTCAGTGAATATCTGAAATTCTTTCCTGATGCCAAAAACGAACAGCTGTTCGACATGAAAAACCCATTCATTATTATCATCGCATGTGGTCTTTGTGTCGCCACCAGTATCATTGCTCATCGCTATGGTTTTAAAGCAGGTGCATTGGAGACAAAGCACTTAGCAAACGCACAAATCGGAGAAATTAAAAAAGTTCTGGAAGAAACAAAGAAGTCGCTTGTTGACACTACACAAACACTTGAAAAATCTAAATCGATAGTAATTGCTCTGACATCAAAGAATGAAACTTTGATTAAAGCGGCTATAGTTCGCGAAAATCAAGCGAAACAAGAAAGCCTGGGCAATGCATCAGCGACGTCCACTGCAAATGGTCTGAATCAACTGGTTGCTGGTGGTCGTGTCGTCGCATCAATATCACAATCTGGAAGTGAATTATTTGTTCCGAATGGCGTGTATATTCCGACAGACAATAAATTTCTTCTCAATACTCAACCTATTACTGAGGGAAAAAAATCGGGGTTACATGGAGAAAAATCAGAGATTAGCTTCACCAATAATACAAATGAGGATCTTTATCTGTTTTGGGTGGACTTTGATGGGAAACCTACTTTTTCCGAGAAATTGAAACCCGGAATGAAACATTCAGGCATAACATATGTAAGCCATGTCCATGTATTAACAAAAACAAATGGAGAAGTCTTTAGCTATATTGAACCGCAAGCAGGAACCGACACGTTAGACATCAGGAGTCAATAGCACGACCCCCAACTGTAATGACAACCGTTTTCCTCAAAGATATTTATGACCGAACAGACCAGACCACCGAATCCCGTGCCTTCGGCACCACAAGAAAAACACACCGAAAAAAAGGAGATAAGAGTATGAAGTTACACAACAAAGTGATCGTAGCGTTGGCAATTTTCGCTTCCGCAAATCTGGCATGTGTCGCCGCAGAAGAAGTTCAGATCACATCGGACAATGTCGCCTGCAATAAGGAGACAAATGAGACCACCTTCTCGGGAAATGCCCTTATCACAATGGAGGATGGTTCCACGATTAAGAGCGAAAAGGTCGTTTTCAAGACCGACGCAAAAGCAGAAGCCAAGCAGACCGACGGCCGGCAACAGGTTCTTCAGATCACGTCGGACAACGTCGTCCTCAATAAAGAGACAAAAGCGATGACCTTCTCGGGAAATATCCTTATCACGCTGAATGGCGCGACGCTCAAAGCGGAGAAGGCAACGGTAACGCCCGCCAGCAAATCACCCTTTAGGTAGGCGAGTGACCTTAGTTCTGAAAGTAACCCCCAGAAAACAAATCGACCCCCAATGGAAAACCCAAAATGCCTCCTTCCGATCCTTGCCGCGTTAACTTTTGCCACAATATCAAATTGTGCAGTTGTTAATGCAGCAACGATTAATACGGCCAATCCAAATGCAACCCAAAAGGCAAAGGATGTCCTCAATTACCTGAATAATTTGGAAGGGCAGGCCGTTTCAGGGCACTATATTGGCCTTAGCGATAGCAATTTTATTGAGCAGTGTAATTCCGTTGGAACCACCACAGGGGCGTATCCCGCAATCATGGGTAGTGATTATTGCGCAGGTTGGAACACTGCAGAACCTGGAACAGAGGTCATTAAATTTGATCTTGCAAATGAGCATTTAAAAACTCATTGGAAAAATGGCGGGCTGGTAACGGTCATGCACCACCTATACAGCCCCAATGATTCTAACAGTGGGACATTTAGAGGGCCCATAAGTAACTTCGCAGACCTTCTTAACCACAATTCCGCTGCCTATCGCGTTTACATGGCCCAGATGGATAAGGTAGCGCTGGGACTGCAGGACTTGAGGGACTCAGGGGTTGTTGTTTTGTATAGGCCGTTCCACGAGTTCAGTCACAAAGGATTCTGGTGGTGCGATCAGGATTCTTCAACTTTCATAAAAGTATGGCAGGAGTTATTTGATTATTTCACAAACACCAAGGGGCTTAACAATCTTTTGTGGGTTTGGAATCCTTATGTTCAAACACCAGCTACCGATAAATATCCAGGGGATGCCTACGTAGATATCATATCTACCGACGCGTATATGGATTATCCTGAATATAATAATCTATTGGTTAGCACATATAATACATTAACCTCATTTAAGCCCAACAAGCCTTTTATAATGGCGGAGATCGGGCCTGAAACTAAAGGGGTCGATGTTGATTACCAGAGATGGGCCGTGGCACTCAGTGAAAAAATGCCCAAATCTCGTGCATCTGTCGCATGGCAAGGCCCATGTAGTCCGATGTCTAATCTCAATGCGACTGCATTCATGCGGGATCCATGGCAGATCAACAGGGGACAATTAACTGTCATGGCTGGAACAACCAGAAATCATGTTCAAAATGGAGGCTTTGAAACAGGCACGACCAGCTCTTGGACGGTTAGCAACTCCAATGTAGTATCCACCGGCCAAGTAGACGGAAACCATGCCATCGAGTGTCATACAGCAGGCGGCGGATTTCAGCAGACTGTCACTGGGTTAAAGCCGAATACGACATATACACTGAGCGGGAGTTTGCAGCTTGTCAATGGGACTGAGGATGCCAACTTATATGTGAAGAGCTATGGTGGTAGCGAGATATCGCAAGCTATTTATGGTAAGATATATAAACGGAAAAACATAGCATTTACAACTGGGGCATCCGATACAAGCTGTGTCATTGGTGTTTCATTCAATAGCGGAGCAGGGGGAGTATACGGGGACGATTTTATCGTGGCGGATGGAACTGCGGCAGTGTCAATACAACCGCCCTTAGAGATCGCCAATGGCGGTTTTGAATTAGGTGCGAATACCCACTGGTGGTTCAGTGCTAATACTTCTCTCATCAGCAGCGGGCAGCATAGCGGCAACTATGGACTAATGGTTTCTGGCAAGCGCCAGGGTTGTTCGCAGGTTATTTATGGCTTACAACCACATACTACATATACAGTTTCTTGTTACGGGCATGTTACTGAGGAAAAAGATTTATTATCTTTGTTTGTTACAAAATATGGCGGCAAACAGGTTAACAGGAATATAAAAAGTCATGCTGACTATGAGCAATACAGTGTCGCCTTTACGACAGGAGATGAAAGTTCAACGGGAAGTGCAGAAATTGGCGTTTGGTTCAGCAAAGGGAGTGGAGCTGGTTATGCAGATGATTTCACGATAAATGTGGGCGGTCCTCCTCCCGGTTCTGGCGGGGAGTCCGGTTTGGAATCTCAGAAAAAAAAGAAAGGCGGCAAGAAGGGCGCAAAGCAAAAGCGCGAGACCGCAAACGCAAACGCATTAGAGCAGTGATGTTCCAAAAGTTTCTCACACCAGGTCCAAAAAACACAAGAGAAATGAAAAACACAAAACGGCAGAAATTGCGGTGTCAGTCCGCATTGGTTGCGATCCTATTTGGAAGTTGTCTTGGAGCCTGGGGCGCGCCAAAGAAACATGCTGAACCGGTGATCATGGATTTTCCGTTTGTGCCCCTGCCTGCTGATAAGGTGTATGCGAATACCAAGCTCACGCCGGAAGAGCGCGCCGCAGCAGTGGTCAAGGAGATGACATTTGAGGAAAAGGCCAACTCCCTCGGGGGGTTCCAGGGTTTCTACTCGCCCAGAATCGAGCGACTGGGAATCAGGCAGGTTTATTTCTTAAACGCCTCGCAAGGGATTCATATCAGATCGGATTTGAACACGGCGCTCGATAAATCCACCTCTTTCCCCTGCACGCTGGCCGCCTCGTATGATCCAGCTTAATACCAAAACGAAGATGAAAATAAAACGCAATATAAACACACACAAAATCTTGGTGCCTCCCCGAATGTTCCAATGTTTCCACTGCCAAAACCGATTCTCCCATCGCTTATACCTGGAGCGGTGCTTGTATTCATCTCCCCATGACAATTAAGCTATTTTCCAAGATTGTTTGCTGCTTCTCCATCGGGCTCAGTATTTGCACGGCTCGCAGCGAAGCTCCGGCAGGGGAGTGGAATGGGTTGCCGCCGTGGGTCGTGGGGGAAGCTATCCCATTGGCCATCAAGGATCCCGAGACCCCGGCCTATCTTAGGATCACACGAGCAGCCACCGTATTCCGTCCAAGGCCTTTGCAGAAAATTGAGGACTTGGAGAAATTAAATCCTGGTTTGACTATGATCCTACCGAAATTGCCAGAACTCGTGCTTTCCGCAGAGGTTTCGCCGAAATTCCAATCCCTTTACGATGAAAAAATTAAGGCGACGATCGAGGAGGGGCCGATGAGCCTTCACGATTACTTTGATTGCGCCTCCGTGTTAAATCTCGCTGACCCGGTGAGTGGCAGAAAAGCGGTTTTGTTCCAATCCGACATGGATGTGGATACCGACGGGACAGATCCCGTGCGCCTGCCGCGCTTAGCCGATTACGATGATGCCCGCGTCTCTCGCACGTTTCAGCCGATCCTCGCCTATTCGTGGGCAATGTCCAAAGAAGAGTCGGTGGTCAACCCGTTTTTGCCATACTACGACCGGACTCTTGCCAAACTGGTGGAATTCCGCGACTTGATTAAACTGGAGTCAGCCAAGGACAAGAGTGATTTTTGGCGGTCGATCTGGAAACCGCTTGATGTAAGGGTGCAGAGTCTTACCCACACGGTGAAAGGGTATAAAAGGGATTTGCGAACTCGGCGCTCTTTAACTGCGCGGCTGGATCCATTCATCGTGGTGCCTCAGACTTGGATCGACAAATTGAAAATGCCTTTCAGCCTGGCGGTGGGCGATTTTGTAGCCGTTATCTGCCGTGGCAAGGTTTATCCGGGAATCATCGGCGATACAGGGCCTAATGAGAAAATCGGTGAGGCCTCCCAACTGCTCGCCCAAGCGATCAATCCGCAGGCTTCGGGAAAAAACGGTGCCGTCGATGAGGTGACAGTCACCTATATTCTCTTTCCCCAGACTGCGACCTCAAGAGGGATGCCCAATCTGGTTCTCTGGCAAAAGGAGGTGGCCCGCTTGTTGGGAGAAATAGGCGGTCTGGGCGAGGGAATAACTCTTCATCAGTGGCAATAATCGAGCAATCATACCGCAAAGCAAAAGGGCAGGGACGCAAAGGGCCCGGAGGAATAAAGATGTTAAAACGTCTCTTTATTCTCACCGTCCTGCTGTTGGCACCGCTGGCCGCGATCAAGGCCGCAGAGGCCCGGCCAAAAGAGACGGCGCAAGTTCTTGCTCACTTGCCGACATTCTCCTGGGACACCGTTTCCACGGCAATGCCACCGCGCAAGAAACCACCTTTCACGGACGAAGATTACTCCCGTATGGCACGGCACTGCATCCTTGGAGGAGGCGAAGCTGTGGAGATCGTAGGGGAAATTAAAAAGTTCAATCCCGACGTGACCGTGATCGGTTACAAAAATCTGGTTCTGCACGTTCAGACCACTTCCGATGCGCTATTCCGCGACCATCCCGACTGGTTCCTGTATAGCGATGGGAAACCCGAACTGAATGGCAAAGGGAAGGACAAGCGACCCATGTATGATCTGCGCAAACCCGAGGTCAGGGAGTATTGGCTACAGGATGTCGGGCGGATGCTGGCCGATCCATCTCTGGATGGGGTATTTCTGGACGCCTACGCGAAGGTGAGCTTCGGCCCGGTCAAGCGGGCCACCCAACAGGATCCGCCGACGGATTTCATCGCCGCCTATCATCAGATGATGGACGAACTGCTCAAACGCAGGGCGAATACCGGCAAGATCGTCATCGGCAATTATCTCAGGGCAACCAGTGAGGACTGCCACATCCCCGAGGTGATGAAGTATCTCGACGGATCATATTTGGAAGCTTTCGAGAAAGTGAACTCCTCTCCGTCCGATCCCCAAGCTTATGAGAAGTATGTGGCCAAGGGCATCGCGGCGGTGCAGCAGGTCGCCCAAGCCGGTAAGATGATCATTTTGCGCCTGCACGCGCTGGACGACGCGGTAGCTGTGGACGAGGCAGGCGATGCCGCCGGAGGCGAACGAGGCCAAACGAACCCATCGCGCAACTTTTACCAGAACCTGGAGTATAAATTGGCTATTTTTCTGATCTGCGCCGAGCAATACTCCTACCTCAGTTACTACACTCCCGCCCCGGCGAAAACTTCCGAGGAACTGGCTCCGGACCTCCCTGAGTTCAAAAAACCGCTTGGTCCGCCCAAGGGACCGGCAGTCAGGGATGGCTTCACCTACACGCGGGAATTCCAATACGCCAGCGTGTGGCTCGACCTCACCAAACGACAGGGCCGAATCACGTGGAAAGCCAGTTACCCCGAGGCGAAGACGCTTTCGCCGCGTCACGATGACGATCAAGTCCCTGTGGGCGCTTTGGAGTGCCGGATCGAGTTTGATCGTCCCATCAAGAAGGGCACCGGCACCATCAGCCTCCATCGCCTGAGCGACCGGCAGAAGTTGGCGTCGGTTTTAGTCGAATCCGATGCCGTCTCATGTCCAGACGACAAAACCATGGTCGTCCGGTTTCCGGGCGTTGTGGAAGCGAAAACGACGTATTCAGTTGCCGTGGACAAAGGAGCTTTTCTCGACTGTGAAAATATGAAGTTCCTCGGCATGCCGGTGCTCGGAGAGTGGCGGTTCACGACACGGCACGAACAATAAGCAGATAAATTCACCATGAAACCCACCCTGTCCCTTCTCACCGCCCTACTACTGGCGGCGCACGGCGCACTGCACGCTGCCGAACCATCCAAACCGAACATCATCTACATCCTCGCCGATGACATGGGGTATGCCGACCCCGGGTTCATGGGCTGTGAGGACATCAAGACCCCGAACCTAAAAAAACTCGGGGAGACTGGCGCGATCCTGAAATCGTTTTACGCGCAGCCCGTCTGCTCGCCGACGCGTGCGGCGTTAATGACGGGTCGCTACGCGGTCCGCACCGGCGTTTACACCGTTGTTCCGCCCAACGCTAAATGGGGGTTGCAACTGGAGGAACGCACGCTGGCGCAGGCGTTGCGCGAGGCTGGGTATGAGACTGCCATCGTCGGTAAATGGCACCTCGGCGAATTCCAAGAAAGCTACCGGCCCACCAATCGCGGCTTCGATCACCAATACGGCCTCTGGTTCGGCATGATCGACTATTTCACGCACTTGAGCGGAAAAAAACTCGACTGGCACCGCAACGACCAGCCATGTGACGACCAGGGTTACTCGACGCAACTTCTCGCCAAGGAAGCCTGCCGCATCATCCGCGAAAAGAGTCCCGACAAACCGCTCTTCCTCTATTTGCCTTTCAATGCCGTTCACAGCCCGTTTCAGGCGCCGGACGAATACCTCAATGCCTACACCAACCTCACAGGCGGGCGCCGTATTTACGCGGGGATGTGCGCGGCGATGGACGAAGCGATCGGCCAGGTCCTCGCCGCGCTCGACGAGAAAAATATCCGCGACAACACGCTCATCATTTTCTCCAGCGACAACGGCGGCCCCATGCCCGGCAGAGTCACCTCCAATGGGCCGCTCCGTGCCGGCAAGGGCACCATCTACGAAGGCGGTATCCGTGTCTGTGCCAGTGTCAACTGGCCCGGCCACATCCCAGCAGGCGCCTTCATTAACGAACCGCTTCACGCCGTGGACTGGTTCCCGACGCTGGTGAAACTCGCCGGCGGTTCGATCGACCAGAAACTCCCGCTGGATGGTCGCGATATCTGGCCGGTGTTGACGCAAGGCTCAAAGTCGCCGCACGACGCGCTGTTGCTTTGCGGCACGGTTCCTTCGTGCGTCGCCCTCCGTGCCGGTGACTGGAAACTCCTCTTAAACGCCAAAGAGAAAGATGCTGAGGAAGCCCACGCCGATGAATCGGGGGGGGATAAAGTGGAGTTATACAATCTCGTCACCGACATCGGCGAACAAAAGAACCTCGCCGACGAACAACCGGAGAAAGTGAAAGAACTTCTTGCCCAGATTGATGCCGTGATGAAGACCGCTGTGGCCCCCGGTCAAGGCACGACCTCCCAACGCAAGAAGCAGAAATAATATGAAGACAACCATCAAAATCGCAATCCTCGCCGCCCTGCTGTTCGCGCCGCTGGCTGCGATCTCCGCCGAGTCAGCCAAGCCCAACATCGTCCTCATCTTTTCCGACGACCACGCCCTCCAGGCCATCGGCGCCTATGGCGCACGCTTGTCGGAATTCTGCAAGCAGCAGGGCGTCACTCCGAACATCGACAAGCTGGCGGCGCAGGGCGGAATCTTCGTGAACAGCTTCTGCGGCAACTCGCTCTGCTCGCCGAGCCGCGCTTCGGTGCTCACAGGCCTGCTCAGCCATGCGAACGGGGTGATGCATCTCGAAAAGCCCATCACACCGGGGCTGTGGACTTTTCCCATCGGCTTGAAGGATCTCGGCTACCAGACAGCAGTATTCGGCAAGTGGCATCTCGCGTCGAAACCGGACTACACAGACTGGCGCGTCACCTTCGGCCACGGTTCCTATGAAAATCCCGAATTGGAGAGTTCCACGGGCAAGGAAACATTCCCCGGCTACACTACCGATGTCATCACCGATCTTTCGCTCGACTGGCTGCGGAAGCGCGATCCGTCCAAGCCTTTCTTCTTGGCCGTGCAGCACAAGGCACCGCACCGGAATTGGATTCCGTCGCCGCGTTACGCAACCTGGCTGGAGGATGTGGAAATCCCCGAGCCGGCCAACCTTTTCGACGACTATGCCAACCGCGCCTCACCCGCGAGCAACCAGAAAATGGAGATCGACCGGGATATGGCCATGGACACCGACCTGAAGGTCGGCGGACGCTATGCCAAGGATCCCCGCTTCGCCAAACGCAATGCCGACTATGCCAAACTCAAGCCCGAAGGCCGCGATCTCGTCCGCTGGAAATATCAGCTTTATCTCAAGGACTACCTCCGCTGCGTGAAGGCTGTGGATGACAGCGTCGGGCGCATCACCGAGGCGCTGGCGGCTGCCGGTCTCTCGGAGAACACCATCGTCATCTATTCCTCCGACCAGGGCTTCTACACTGGTGAGCACGGCTGGTTCGACAAACGCTGGATCTATGAAGAGTCGCTCCACATGCCCTTCATCATCCGCTGGCCCGGCGTGGTGAAGCCTGGCACCCGCTTCACCGAGATGATCCAAAACATCGACTACGCTCCGACCTTCATGGAAATGGCTGGGGGTAAAACGCCTGCTGGTTTGCATGGCCGCTCGATCGTGCCCGTGCTGAAGGGCGAAACGCCAGCCGATTGGCGGCAAAGTGTCTATTACCACTGGTTCTCAATAGGCGGCCACATGGTCCCAGTCCACTACGGCGTGCGCACCCCGCGCCACACGCTGGCCTATTTCCCCGCCACCGAGGAATGGGAACTCTTCGACCTCGAACAAGACCCACAACAAATGCGCAGCGTCTATGCCGACCCCGCCTACGCCGCCACGGTCACCGAGCTGAAAACCGAACTCACCCGCCTCCGGTCCCAATATGGCGACACTGCGGACGCGATGCCTGTAAACGGCAAAACCGCCAAAGAAAAAGAAGCTCAAGAAGGTGACGTAAAATGAAAACGACCATCAAACTCCTCGCCGCCCTGCTGGCATCGCTGGCCGCGCTCCAAGCCGCCGAACTCTATGTGGCGCCCAACGGCGATGACAAAGCCGCCGGCACGCTCGAGGCCCCGTTTCAGACGATCCAACGCGCTTTTGATCAAGCTGGCCCTGGCGACTCGATCTTCCTCCGCGAGGGCACCTATCGCGAGCAAGTCTCGTTGGCAAGCAAGTCGGGCACGGAGGGCGCGCCCATTACGCTGGCGGCTTACCAAAAAGAGAGGCCGGTTATTTCGGGCCTGGATGTTCTCGATCTGGAATGGAAAGCAACGCCGCAGACAGGAGTTTATGTGGCCTCATTCGATCTGAAGCCATTGGGACGAAAAAAATCTGCAGGAGGGAAGAAGCCAGCCAGACAAAAGAAATCCAGCGAGATCTCCTTATCGCAACTGTTCTATAACGGCAAGCCGATGTTGGAAGCGCGCTGGCCAAATGTGCCGAAAGATGCGAACGGCGACTGGAACTTTTTCTCGCCCGATGCCTGGGCTGTGGTGGATACGAGCGATAACTCGTATGGCACCATTTCTGATGCGGATTTGGCCGCCACCGGTTGGGATGTCACCGGCGCGCAGGCTGTATTGAATGTGGATCATCAATATTACTGTTGGACGCGGAAAGTGCAAAACCACTCGGCAGGATCAAAGACCTTCAATTATGAAAAAGACCTTGGGCCGAGCGTTGGACATATCGACGAGAGCAGCAATACATCCAGGTTTAACGACGACCGCTACTACCTTTTCGGGATGCGTCCGTTTCTGGATGCGCCGGGCGAGTGGTTTTTCGATGTAGCAGCCAAACAACTCTATTTCTATGCGCCCGACGGCAAGAGCCCGGCAGACGGTGTGCTGGAAAGCAAAGCCCGCGACTGGGGGTTCACGGCAGATCAGAACTGCAACTACCTGACAATCGACGGCATCGAGTTTTTTGGAACCGCCTTCAAGTTTGGAAAGTATAACAAAAAGTGTTTGAACTTAGTGTTTCGCAACAACCGTGTGCTGCATAGTTCCTGGACCGAATATTCCAGATTGCCGGAGGACTCGCCGGATAAGGCGGCACGAGAGTTATCACGGACTTATCCGACGATAGAAGGCGACCATGCGCAGATCTTGAACAACACATTCGCTTATGGGGCGCTGAGCGCTCTTTATGTCAACGGTTTTGACAATCTGATCGAGAATAATATCTTCCACGATTATTGCTACAATTCGTCTTTGGACTATCCCCCCTTGCAGATCAGCAAACCTTGGCCTGACAAGATTCGCATCGCTGGTCGCGCCACCGTCTGCTACAATACTCTCTATCGCAGCGGGGGGATTCAGGTTCAAGTCGCTCAGGCGGACAATGATTTCTCCCTGAATGATCTCCATGATTCCTTCCTCGCCTGTTACGGAGGCAATAAGGATACTTCCGCGCTCTACACCAGTAATGTCTTTTGCAAAGGGACCCGCTTTCATCATAACTGGGTTTATGGTGGTTATTCCGGCACACCGCCGCTGCCTTGGGGCGGTGGAGAGGGGATCCGCGGCGATGACAAGACCTGCGGCCTGACCGTGGACCATAATGTGACCT
>Ga0114963_10000486_pt1 | contig 26427 bp, 16 predicted proteins | sample C_131016_EF_Meta_FD_87019 | JGI IMG/M metagenome (GOLD analysis project Ga0114963, IMG submission 87019) | Freshwater microbial communities from Lake Croche, Canada to study carbon cycling - C_131016_EF_MetaG | ecosystem: Environmental > Aquatic > Freshwater > Lake | place: Lake Croche, Canada... | reverse complement strand
TAGGTGGTGTCTGAATATATTTTAGGTTGATACTTGGGATACATCCCCAACTTAGTAGGCGTTGGTGGTACAAATGATCCTGTGGTGTCTGGATAGTCTTTGATAACTAATTGATCACCCACTGCTAGAGATTTCAAAATAATAACGGTTGAATCAACTACATCGAATTTATAGTCTTGATTAATCGACAGATGGACACCGTTTAGGTATACCAATACTGATCTTGTGCTTAATTGAGTTGCATCAAACCCCGAACTGATTGGATAAAATGTATTTCGGCTATCTGTAACGGTCCAAGTTCTTGTGGTCGCGTTGGTTCCATATGCCAGCATATCTGACAAATAATACGGGGATGCATGGTTTTTGCTAGAATTTATTTCAATAAGTGCGGTATCTAACGCTGTAACAGGATCTAGTTGTTGATTTAACTCAGAAATTTGTGACAGCAGCGACATTTTAAAATGATTATACTGATCTGCCGCTTTAACTATCGCATCAACTACGCTATGTTCTTTTTTTCCAATAAAGAACTGGGCAAACACCAATGGATTGGCGTTGGATATCAGTCTAGTTCCGTAAGACCCGAGATCATTCAAATCTCTGAGGTTACTTGATCCAGGAAAAACTCCGTTAAAGGCTTTATCTCGATGTACTATTGTTTGTAAGTGATCGCTTAATTCAGTTAATGTAAATTCAGATATCGGACCATTCAAGGGATTGTTAGTTAATCCAAGCGGTGGTTCATAATATCCAAGATCATTGTTTGGCTGTGATGTGTGGATCTTAAACAACACATTGTCGCCAGAATTTAATTGGGTGGGGAATACAATAAAGTAATCCTTGCCAACAATTTTGTAAGAAAATTCAGTAGTTGTTAATCTAACATTGTTGACAAATACCTCTAATTCAAAAACAGAAGTTACTGGGTTATCTATCGCTGTCAACTGCAACATATCCGTTGAAGTGGATACGCTTTGAAACTGTAATATTGGAATTTGATATGGCTGGGACAAAGTCCATGCATTGGCGTACCGAGGACTGGACATATCATCCATAATCTGGCAATAAGCCTGCCCAGCAGAAATAGTCACAGTCGATTGTTGCTGTGTGGACAGAGAAATTACATCTGTTGTTAAATTATTTTTAAACACATAGCTGCCAACACCAACACTATTTTTATATTGTAATGGAAATCCTAGAACAGTATCCGCTAGCCCATTGCCAATTCCATAGCTGAAAATTGCAGTTCCGGAAAAATTGCTAAGATGATAATTTTTATCACTATAACTATGTCCCGCATCGTCAAACAAGTCAAATAGCGGTGCTTGATTCAACTTGTGATGCTGTTGTGCGTAGATCCATTTAGTTCCGTCATACCACCAAGTTGTTCCGGCATTAGAATCGCCCATAGATACGTTGACTGATGCCAGCATCTCTGGATCATGATCCAAAGTGGCCATCAATTCCAAACGCAGCTTACCATTGAGATAATAATAATTTGCCAGAAATATTTTACCACGCACCAACGGATCTGGGTCTGCATTAAAAATAACTCTATTGCCTTGTTGAATCAGTACTCCATCAACATAATATCCAGCAGATCCTTGAACTATATTAAAAACATCGGTAGTAGAATTGTCAATAAGATCAACGTTTTGTATTCCACGCGCACCAAAATTAAACAACCGCAAATTGGCTGCAAATTCAATAATTGGACGTTGGGCTCTTTTGTCAGCTGGCAATACTGGAATCTGCCCATTTGCCAACGCAGATGCTTTAATTACATCCCCATGCACCCACCGATTGTATCTGGACCAAGGATTTAAATCTTGACTAGCTCGATTGATCGTGATGTATTCTGGAATGATCGGTAATTTTTTAAAATTATCAAATGGGAATTCATCAAATGGATCAGCGTCAAAATTTTCATCATAAACGCTGGCAATGATCCCACCAGTATCCAATGACGCATAATCAATCAATTTAATTGATGTTCCGACTCCCTCAACAAAATATTCCTTATTTTGATAATTTACTGGGGTCACTGAACCACCGAATACGATTTTCATTCCATTAGATAACTTAACACCAGTACCAGATGTGTATTGTGACTTGCCAATAATTTCAGCTTCTACGTTTAATCTAGAATCTTGATCTACCGTTTTAATTGAGATTTGACCTTGCATCAATTGATCGTCACCACTGACATAGAATAAGGTCTCGGGTGTATTCTCATCAACTACCAGTATAATTTCCCCAGATTTGGTGCCGTTATTGGTTACGTTGACCGTATACAAATCAACTGGACCAATGGATGGGGAAGTTTTAATATAAAACTTATGATTGGAACTTACATTAAAAATATAAGTGTTTCCACGATACAATGTGATCAGCGGGTCTTGCGTAAGTCCATCAGGATTGAAAATATAAGCAGATCCCAGCTGATTATCTTTGACGGTATATGTGCTAGTGGTGTTTCTAGGCTGACCCGTTATAACAATCGCCTCGGGACCAGTTGGCAGCCAATAGTATTCCTGAAAATTTATTAATTTGTCTAAGTCAATATGCGGGTTGTATGAATAAAATTCAGATCTAAACAGTCTATCTAGATTATCAACCACCCCACCTTTTATTGCGATCTCATTTATCAAATCATCTAACCCAATACTATCATTGATAGTACCAGATCCATCTTGCACAATTAACGCAGGCTCAAGTTGATAATCTCTGCGCAATGGCAACGTTTCCGATAGATAAACATCACTGGTAGAAACATAAGTGGGAGTTAACTTTGAACCAACAAACCCATCAATACGTTCCAACTCAGGGGCTTGAATCAATTGGTCAAGAGTACTGGATAAAAATTTTGAATTTTTATCTGTTCTTAGAAATTCTGGAAGAAGATTTACAGATTTAATACCTTGGCTAGACATTGTTATTTTCCGCTCGTTGTAACTATTGTAGTTGTGCCCAACTGACTAGCTGTGATTGCATCAATAACCTGAATGTCTGTGATTATGGCCCCGTTTATAAAAATCTCATTACTTTGACATGATACTTCGTATAAACTTCCAAACTTATTAGTGCTAGATTTTGGAACGATGATGAAATTGGTTATATCAGGTGTCAACAAATTCATAACATAGGTACTGAGTTCGCTAAAATAGAAACTTTGCCCAAAATCCCAATTCTCCAGAGAGAAAAAATCATTGATAGCACTTAATATTCTTGTTTTAATATCGTTGTCGCTGGTTGTTCTATCTGTATTTCTTACTGCCTTAAAGGTGGCTTGCAAGTTGATATCAGCCTTGGAACCAAATAATACTTTGTATTTGACCGACTGATATATAATTTCATCACTGACTGATTTTATAGGTTCTAAATTCGCAGAATAGTTTTGAGATAGACTTTGGCTGGTGGGTGGCAATGGTTCTGTGCCCGTCCCCGCTGCCAACCAACTTCTATATTCAGAATCATATGCAGAAGTTAACATATATACGTCAATAATATTACTCTTACTTGGATCAATTCTGCGATCTTGACCAGAATTATGGGTATAGTGGAACTTTAGATTAGCTCTGCCAGGAAAAGCAAAATAGCTTGGCTGATATACCCATGGATCAGGCGTATTTTGTAACGCAACTGAATAACTTTTTATAACATTATACGATGGATCATAAAAATAATATAGATCTCCGTCCGAGGGGGCATTACTAGAATTCAAATTCACATCAGCTGGCGTTGGGTAAGCCGTAAACATCTCACTACTTACTAGATCATATGATTTCCCGTCTGTTGATGTTTGAAAATACACAAACTTATCCAAGTAACCGGTCACGGTGCTGGTACTATCTGACATAACAATATTATCAAAGCTATCAGGATCAACAATCCCACCAGAAGTCCCACGATCATAAAAACTTACTTTTATTTTTTTGGGATTGATGTACCCGTCAGCTTCAACAACGGCATCGTTAATTTGCCATGCGTAATCCTTTCCTAGACTGCCAAACGTAGCAGTGTTGGCTGCCATTATTGGCGAAACTGCTGGATTAATTCCCAATACTTCAACCTTGTCTTTTACCACTGTGTTATTAGAAAAATCATAGTTTACATTATTAGAATCTACAAAAAAAGCCGTTTGATTTTGACTTTCAAAAATATAATCAGTTAAACGATATCTAACTTTGTAGTTGTACCCAGACCAAGTAAAGGAAATTAACCAACTGGCATCTAAGCCAGTTCCAGTGGTATCACCCTGATGTGTCGTACTGAATTGACTCATCAAATCTAGATTAGAGCTGGATATAATCCCCCAAGCTCTGGTATTTTTGTCAATGCTTAAACCAAAATTCTTTTGAGTTAAACATAAATTAACCAATTCTGTTTCAAATGTATAGGAAAATATATCCGTGAATACTGGAATTACTTGTACAGGAATGGCAGCACTGTCCACTATGTTACTAATAATAACTGGTCCCGTGCCATCATCCAGCACGCCTGATCCAGTGTTTGATCCATCACCAATCACTTGAATGACTTCTGCCCAAATATAATTTACCGTGGTCTGACTTTGAGCAGATACCAATTTCCCAGTAGAAGAAAAATATTTCCCAGCAGGTGCTACGAATTTTACCAATGATCCAGGGATTACATATTGTAACGCAGTATTTGAAAATGATCCCACGGAAAAATTCATTGAGCCATTGGTAAAATATCCGCGACTCTGACCAGCAATTTTATTAACTTGCACCCATGATAATCCTAATGAAGTAAGGTCTGGATTATCATATTTGCTCAAATAAAACGATTTCATTGATGCCCCAGCAACAATCGGCTCTAATTGTTGCTTGATTGCCGTGTATATATCATTACGACTCGCAAAACTGAACTCAAAATTCTGCTCGTTATCTACCCGATACAATATGCCGTCCGATGCAAATATATTGGTGCTACTATATTTTCCACTGACATCACTTAAATCAAAGTATTTGCTTATTCCGCTAGAAACGCGGTTGATACTTTTAACTTTCAATACATCACTGGTTCTGGTCAGAGGAGCAATATTGTAATCCTCAGCAGTGATCATTCTATCTTGAATGTAATAATTCTGTGGAGCTTTGGTCTGTATACTTGAATTTGACTCTGGGCCAGCACTGTTATTGACTGTGTACTGCAAGCCCATGGTCAAAGTCAATGTATGTAATTGATTGGACTTGTTATAATAAGGAATATCAATCACAACCCCACTCATTTGCTCTGGCTTGATAGTATAAGTTAGTCCATTGCTTTGACGATAAAATAACTGAAATTGTCCTTTGGGTAAATTGCCAAAGCTGCCATCAGCAAAATTCAAGTCAATTTGATCATTGTCTCTGGAAGTAATGCTATAAAAGTTTCGCTGACTCTGATTTAAACTATTATAAATTATATTTGTGTTGCCCACAGTGGTCGGAACTTGAGTCCAAAACGTGGAATAATTTCCACTGGCGTCAAGTTGCCATAACCAAACATCAGTGTCGTTGATGTCAGATGTGTTGACTCCCACGATTTCATTTGGCACTGGTGCACTTATATTAAAACTTGCTACACTAAGTGTCCCTTGTTTAAATTGAGCAAAAAACCCGGTATCAGAACTGCCAGATCCACGATTGTCATTTTGGAAAATTAAACTAAAAGTATTTGCAGGAAGTGGGGCTTCCTCATAGATGTAGTTTTTTCCGGTCATTGAAGATGGTACGATTTCAAAATTCATCGTTGTGCCATTGATGTTTTTTGAAAACTCGTAAATGGGTACATCCACGTTGGCACTGTTGATTCTGTATTGTTCTGTTAATATTCCATCGATGATGTTACTATTATATGGTTTGCCATAAACAGAAGACCCAAGCATAGCACCATTGATGATCGTTAAAAATTGTTGATACCAGTTCGAATTAACTGCATCATTCCATACCACAGTGGTGTTAGCTAAATTTACCCCACTGGCATCGACAACGCTATCTGTAGTGGAAATTGCTGTTATTTTTAGAAAACCGCTGGCCGGTATATTACGAGTTGGTACGTAGCTGACCAGCTGTGCCAATCTTAAAATACTGTCCCGACGCTGTGCAGTTTCTAAAAAGTTTTCTCTGGCGTTTAAATCAACACGAAAACTTAAATTTTGACCCAAATATGCAATTACATCAATCAGCGCAATATATTCACTACTGTCAATATAATCATTGAAATCTTCTGGATAATTTTCCTGAAGATAATTGATCATAGTACGCTTTAATGTGTCAAAGTCGTAACTTTTAAAGTCAGCATTACGGAATGATTGGTAGATTTTTTTCCAATCTTCGGTGACCAACAATTTCGTATTAGTTGACGGGATCATAAGGTTCTCTTTTTTACAAGGTATTTATTGGCAAAATTAAGTGCTGCTATTATTGTGCAACTAACCCAATATTTTGGTCAAACGCCAACTTCATGGTGGTTGATTGGTCAGTATTTCTCAAATTTAATGTCAAATCTAATAGATATCCACTGGGATATTCTGTTAGATTAATATGACTAAGGACCACCCGCGGGTCACCGTTACATATTGAGGTAATGTCGTCAACCAATGCTTGTCTAACTTGATCCGTCAATGGTTCCATCAATAAATCCCAAATAATACTGCCAAACATGGGATTCATAACTCTTTCACCACGTTTAGTATTAAAATTATTAAGGATATCCTGCTGGATTAAAGAAAAGTCATATAAATTTACCCCACCAGTGGACGGATCCACCGTACTGAATCCTTTGTAAAAATGATCAGTTTGTGGTGCCTGCTGGTATACCGGAATTGGGCCGGCGATTTCAATATTTTTATATGGCATAGTCTATTATTTATTGCGTCAAAATTCCGGTTTTTACTGGATTACCTTGATCGTCAGTCAATATTCCAGTGGTGGTCGTTCCCACAATAGATCCCTGTAATTGGGCCAAGAAACAATTATAAAATCCTGTTTTAGTCGCCGTGATATCGGGGGTATTATTTCCCACTGCCCTGAGTGCTGCGGTAAAATATCCAGGATCAGTTTGATCTAAGTTAACCCGATCCATCATATACAACACGCTGATTCCTGCAGAAATCTTGGGATCTGCCGCTAATTCTGGATTATCGATTAGTGCAGTGGCCGAACTTACCATGCCTTTACTATATAATAGATTGCTGTATTTGGTATAATTACTACGACCAGTCAATTGAATATAGCCGCGTCCAATGAATTTAGCACCATCCCCTGTGTTTACATTGCCCAAACGCTGACCTGTTGATGTTGATGGGCCATACAAAAATTCCGGCAGGGTGTTGTTTGGGTTACCGGCATATTGCTGAGCCAATGCAGAATCGCCCTTGAATATACTGGGAAATACCTGTAACAATCTGGCAGCAGTATAGTTGAAATTTTCCGTAGTGGGTTGCCATCTGCTTTCTCCACCAGTGATGCCTAGCAACGATGCCACCGCATAAGGAGATGTTAATCCCAAGCTAGAGCATGCGTCTTTTATTTGTTGTATCCCAGCTTGTGCTGACGCAGAACTGATATCTTTGGCATAAATCGGGTCACATGTTCCCGGAACAACTTCTGGATTATTAGCAGGAGCCAACGTACCAACACCGGGATTGTCTGCAACACCGCTACTGGCGCGACTCTGTAACCCAGCATCAGTATTATATGATGAGAATGCGGCTGGGGAAATATTTTCATGCTGATCATACGGCTCATGTGTTGGAACTCGTTGCATAATACTGCTAATTTTAGGGGCAGCAAATAAATTACCATCCGCCCATCCCGCACTGGCACTACGATTAGGCAGAGAATAAGTTGGTAACAACGGTGGATGATCGGCAGTGTCAGCTGTACTTGGTCGAGCAGCAGCAGGTCCATTCATATGTATTTGAGATGCAGTTTCAATGTAATTTCCACCAGCTGACACATTAAAGTTACCATTAGATCCCTGCTTCATGGCACCGGCAGCACCCAATTCCATATCTTGTCCAGATGTCATTTTTACTTTCTGAACAGCAGACAAATGTACATCTTGTCCAACTGATAACTTAAGGGTTTGCCCAATATTTTCGTCCTTGCTGCCTTTGATAGAAATCATGGACTTATCATCCACCGTGAGGAAATGATGTCCAGCAACATTGGTTTCCATGTTTTGCATGGCACGTATATTAATATTACGTTTGGCTTCCAAGTTTATATCACGGTCAGCTCTAAAATTAAAATCAGCCTCCGTATGTATACTAACCGAATCCGCTGCATATATATCTAACTTACCAGCACTGGTCATTTCAATCCAAGCAGTTCCGGATGCATTAGCTATATAAATTAAATCCTGACTATTATGCATTAAAATCTGATGGCCGGTTCTAGTACGAATTCTAACCAATTCATTTTGTCCATTGATGTCTCCATCGTCCATGACAAATGTACTTCCACCTAAACGACTAACAGGTGCACGTCGATTTCCAGTGTATCCAATTTTACCGCGTTTGGCACCATCACTTGTGTCCAACGGTCCGGGCGTTGAAATGCCAAATACACTACTGGGTACTTCTCGTCTTGCGCTGCTAGACGTCACCCCACGAACTGTATCTAATAATAATCCCTGAGCCAGTAACCGATCAGCAAAGGGATGTACAGGTTTTTTAAAAGAATTAACGTTGGGATTATTAAGATCTCTACTAGATTTATGAAATTCAGCCACCGGCAAATAATCAGTGCCATACTTACGGCGTTGCTCTTCTGTTATTTCAGTTTGATGACTGGCGGCTATTCCAGGAATCATATGATTCTGGTATTTGTCTTGTACACATCCCATCCAGAATCCTTGATTTGGATCCCCGTCAATAAAAATAACCATGACTGTGGTGCCAATATCCGGTGGCACCATCCACATACCATAACTCTTTTGTACATCGTTAAAGTCTCCACTATTTGTTCCCTCATTGCGAACAGATGTGGATCCAGAAAATGGACTAAGATGTCTTACTGGATAGGTATTTGATTGGTTTGTGATTGGATTTGTCAATCCTTTGGTCAATACGACCTCTAACCTGCCCATATAATCTGGGTCCAAGTGATTGGTTACTTCTGCTAAGTACGGACCAGGTGATGGTAATTTTCCGCTTCGTCTTTCTTGAAATGACATTTATTATTACCCCGACAAAAGTTTGGTCAATGGACTAACGTTGACACTATTATTAGTGAATTTATTGGCTATGTCTGTTACTCCGTTGAGTTTTGATGCTGCTTGGCTGGCCGCTGTTGCCACTGATCCAGACAGTGGTGAAATTCCCTGAATTGTATTAGACAATTGATTTAATGGGTTGGCTATACCAGATGGCGACTTTGCCAACAATGATTGAACTTGACTTTTTGGCAGCTGACTGGCAGGCACAGCAGATATATTAGTGACACCATATACATTAGCTAACCCACTGGCCCCCTCGCTGGCCGCAATACTATTTAAAAACTGAGTATCAACGGCAGCAGCTGGTGCAGTAGAATATGGCGGCGATGCTGGCAAATTGGAGAATTTACTCACAGGAATCGTAGTCAAATCAACTCCTTGAGCATTAAGTGTTGATAAATCAACATTATCTGGAATGTTATTTGCGCCAGTTCCTAATTGACCCATTAACTTACTAGTTAAATTAGGCGATAAACCAGATAACTGGGATGGATTGATCCCCAAACTGTTGGCCAAACTATTAGTGTTACCCAATGATGCTGGAACCAATGCCGATATTGCATTTGCATTACTAACAATTTTGTTGGCCAAGACAGCAGAAGATCCAGTCAATGGAACAATACTATTAATCTTATTACCAACCTGATTGATTACTCCAGCAATATTAGAAGGAACCACAGCCGTTTGTGATTGAAGATCTGATACCGTTTGTGTGGCTTGAGATACTGATTGAACTGTAACCGGTTGTGGGTTAATCAACACAGATGCGCCTTGGCCTATTCCAGATCCCGGAACTGATATCAAATTGACTGCTGCATTGACTTTGGCTATAGAATTTAAAACAAGCGGGTTTACCACACCAGATAATGGAATGATTGAATTTATTTTATTAGCCAAAGCCACTGCGGTAGATGCTTGGGTGATTAGATTGGATAGACCAGATTGTTGCATTCGTATTCCTGTGGCTAATTGATCTGTGCCACCGGGAATACTTCCACCAAATAGATCTGCGCCAGCGGTAGACAATGCTGATCCGTCAGTGACTGCCCCACTGACCTGTGGCAACATGTCAGGAGGAGGTGTTCCACCTAGGGCGCCGGGAGATGATGTAAAATTGCTGGGTTGACCCGGTAATCCAGGGTTGGGCAATCCCCTGCCAGATTGAATTATCTGATTTACAGTTCCGGGTCTAGCGCTAAATGCGTTGGCCAATGTAGTATCCGCAACAGTCTGATCGTATGGGTTCGGCACGGAAGTGAATACTTTGCTAATTACGGAGTCATTGCCCTGTTTGTTCTTTTCATCCTGTAATCTACCGGCTGCACGTATAATCTGCAATTTTTGGGTAAATTTACCTTCCCTAAAACTACTATTAACCGTGTTGACACTGTATACTCCACTAAAAGGCACTTGTTGTGGATCAAAAAACATTTCCCCAGTTACAGGATCGATATCAATTGGGTTTCTGAATTCAATATTAATAAAAAGCTGTCCGTAATTGTATGGTGCTTCACCTTCACCAACAGATTCAATTACCCCATTTTTTAGTGCTGGAGTTGGATTGTTATTGCCAATTCCGCCAGTGACCAGATAAAACGGATCGCCCAATATTTCTATTTCACCCGTGATCATACTGGCTTTAGAGTTAATTACGGCTTCATGCATATTTCTAGCCAATTTATAATAGGGATCATCCGATGGCTGATTAGCATTTCCACCAGATCGCTGAACGGCAGAGTTAGATGCATCTACTATTTTTCCAGGGGTAGGGTTTGGATTTGCAGTTACGGCATTTGAATCACCAGACTTAAGTTTGGGATCATTATTATCCGTTGGCGCAGCAGTTGATTTTGATGGATCTGCTGTACTATTACCCAGAGCTTGGGGAATAGATTCAAAAAATAATGTATTAAACTGCATTTTAAAATTCAATATGTCTATGTTATTTCCAGTATAAACATAGTCGTAATTTCTCAAAGTTACTATATTTTTTGTATTGATATTTTGGTCATAATATCCCGGAATTTTATAATAATGAATTTTATATGGTGTGACTACATAGGTGTAATTTTTATATGGCGCATGAGTTTGATCATTGGTCACTGACTGATTTGTGACTTCAACTCTGACTAAAAAGTAATCGATCATGCCGTTTTCATCTGCCACTTTGGATCCTTTAGTGGGAAGATCAGCTAAAATTTTTCTCAAATATTCGCTATCTCTGATCACCGAAGAAATGCATTCATGAATCATTGTCTGATCTGCAAAACTTGCAGTTGGAACGCCAGCGCGAGGTGACGCTACACTACTTGGTTTGGCAGATTCCTCTTTGGCAGAACGTTTTTTCTGATCATCTGGTTGATATCCATTAGCGATATCGTCTATTCCCGGATCCGCCATTTCAGATGATTTGACATCTTTGTTAGGTTCTATAATTTTTGCCTTGGCTATATTATTTTTGACACTGTAATTAAATCCCAGTGATGGGTCAATGGTAGGGAATTTTATAGCATAGACATCGTGCCCGCTGGTATTAGTTGAGTCCTTGGATTTGGTAGCATTATCAGCATCAACAATCTGCTTATTCAACTTTGCCATGAAATCGGTTAACATATCATCCACAGATGCGCCAGCTGCAGTAAGCGTTTGCTTTAATTTATTGGTTTCCCCAAATGCCATTTGTTCAATAGGGACCCCAGAACATTTATACTTGGTTCCACGTTCAGTAACGTCTACTTCAAGTCCAGTAAACTGAAAAACAAAATATCTGGTTGAATGTTCTACTTTTTGCGGGGAATTGGATGGTGTAACATCATCATCCGTATATCCAAAAAATTCCATTTTTAGTAGAAAACTAGAATTTATATAAGATTGCCAACCCGCGGCCACCGCGGCAGTGTATATTGCCTCCACAAACCCATTGATACTATATGGTTCAAATACTTCAAATAAAATTTTGGTGGGTTGTGTGGCTCCAGTTCCTTTGGCAAATTCCATGATAGTTTCAATTTCGACATTGTCGATAAACATATCGAACCGGCCGGGACTATGCTGATTAAATCCATCGATCAGTCCGTTAACGTCAAATGTCGATGCTTTTTGAGCCGTAGATTCACCAGTTTTACCCTGATTGGTGGTTAATCCACCACCAGAAGACGGAGTAGTCTGTGATGACCCTTTGGATATACCACTAGTTCCCTTGCCTCCTGATTTCAGTACAACGTAATTTAAAGAACTATTTTTATAAGAATTTGGATCGTTTGCTTGATTGGAAGACAATGCAGACAATGTAAAATTATAATTATATGACCTATATTTGTTGAGTACATTGCTCTGACCGCTACTGGTCACAATTGGATTTGCATTGGTCGTGGATGTGGTAACACCGGTCGTTGCTCCGGTGTTGGCCTTAGATACTGAGACATTTGGACTAGCTTCCTGAATTACCGGTTTAGTAGGTTTAGGAGAAGTATTGGAAACATGCCCTTGGGTAGACCCCCCACCGCCAATTTGTGTATGTGATGCTGGCATGTCAAATTCCCAAGGTAGAACGTAGAGTGCTTAATTTTGGCAAATATATTTTTGTTCCAGATACCATGTCATAGATTGGATCTTTGATAATACTTTTATTTCTTACCGCAAAAACCCACCACAATTCTGATTTTCCATACAAATCAAATGCCAGTAAATCTGGGCGATATTCGTAATTCTTTGTTACTTGAAATAAAATGTCATCTGTCTGACTGGGGATATCCCTGAAATTAATCACATCTAGATAGCCCATTGAGTCATTCGTGGTGTAATATGGGCTTTGATTATTATAAGTAGCCATTATAGATATCCTTTCTTCTTGGTGGCGGCATTACTGAGCCAGTCGGTAACTGTAAATTTCCTCATTTCATCTCTGCTATACATTGGCAGACATGTGACTTGGATTTCAGATATAGTTGGTACAGAAATTTCACTACCATACTTTGAAGTAAACTCTTTGCCCAAAGTATAAAAATCAACATTATTTGGTAGTGAATTTTTAAAACTAGAAATAGCAACTGGCACGTTTTGCAGCATAAACGTCCCATAAGCATCCAATCTGCAAACAGGTGGAGGTGATCCAGCATTACGATCATTGCCAAATCTCATTTTAGTCAATGCTCTTAACAAATGCACTGTAGACAAGTAAAAAATAGCATCTTTGTCATTCTGAACTGTAAATTTCCCAGTAATTGAAATTGGAGAAACAGAACTACTTTTATAAAAATTCAATGCAAAGTTTGAGTGGAGCGGAGTCTGTGTTGCATAATCGGCCTTGTGTTCAAATTCTATACTAGGAGTATATGGAAATAAAACACCACCGATGCCAGCCAGACTATTGGTAAAATCATCAGTGAGATAGGTTGTAGGAACTCTTATTTTTACACGAAGATCTGGCTTTTTTACATTTCCACGACTATCTCTAATAGTAACTACGGGCGGCTGTTGACTACTGATTTCTGCTCCGGGATTAACACCGTCTACCCCACGTGGGCTATTATAATCAAAATTATATGTTGCTTTGCCCGTGGCAGAATACTCAGTAATTTGCTGATCTTGATTGTTGGTCAATGTACCGCCAACAATTTCAGAATTTTCCATTTTTGCGGCACTGGCTGCGGCACTGGCATCCGGTGTAGTCGGTGATTCTGTGGTTACTGGGGTTGGCGTAATGCCAGTATCCGGGGTAGCTGCCGCAGTGGCTATTTGAGTCTGCAAACTCTTATTATTGGCCAATTCTGCATTATATTGTTCGGCCACTTGTTTTCTTGATGCGGCAGCTGAATTAAATTGGGATTCCGCCGCCGATACATATTCTGATTTATTATTAAATGTCTGGCCATTTAAAATATAAACCCCGGTGTTAGGTGCGTTTTTTGCTTCATCATAGGCACTATATGCAAATTGTGCACCAGTGGTCGATGATTGAAGTTGACTACGCAACCCCGCTAAATTTGCATTGGATTTCTCTAATTGTTGGGTTAAGGCACTGGTGTCAGCCATGATATTTTCCTATATATGCTATTTAACTGTTAAATAATATGCTAAGTTAATAATAGTATTGACTTTAAGTGCTCAATGCTATATAATTGGTTTATAAGGAAAAAATAATAACATGACCTCCGCTCAACCAATAATAAAAAAAACAAAATACCTAAACAATCGAGATCTAATAACAGAAATTCACAATAGTAAATGTTCCTATTCCAGTTTTACCAAACCAGAATATAAGCAATATGACATTATATTAACAAGTTTGGAAAAAATTAATATTCGCACCGTGGCTGCCGCCAAACGCGCACAAGCAAAACGAATTGGACTGGCTATTTTTAATAAAGCAAAACTATCTGGGGATAAAAAAGTAAAATTATCAGAGTGTACTCCAGACTATAAAACCATACCAAAAACCAATATCATCATAAGAATTATGACATTTGATCATATTCCATTGGCTCCGGGTCGAAAGAAAACTCCAAAAATTCGCGCAGACGATCATGAAAAAGTAAACTTTCCGCCATTTCAACATTGGAAATTTGATGATCAGGATGAGTTAGTTTGTGTGGGCAAAAGTCACTGGATTGGAGACATTGAAACTGGTCATTTTTCCAAAGATCACGGAAGAATCACAGAAAACTTGGGCAGAATGTTTATCAAACTCAGTGAACGATATTCTCAGCGGTCAAACTGGAGATCATATACCTATGTTGATGAAATGCGTGGCCAAGCAATCTTACAACTAAGTCAGGTTGGACTTCAATTCGATGAAAGCAAGAGTGAGAATCCATTTGCGTATTATACAGCAGCGATTACCAATAGCTTTACTCGCATTCTCAACATCGAAAAGAAAAATCAGAATATCCGTGACGACATGTTGGAAGACATTGGATTAGCCCCCAGTTTGACACGTCAGAATGCCAACGAATACAGTGAAGAAAACGCAAGGCAGGCAGAGATATACAAGAGTATGCGAATGCCAAAAACCAAAGACAGCGTTGATGACCGAATCGACGAAGAAGAAAATCCTTGACTTCGTTTGGCGTTCTAGTGTAATATCTGCAAGTCCAATACTAGAACGCCAATCAAGGTAAAAATGAGCGATTTATTCAAAAAAGTTGCTGTTATGACAGATCTTCATCACGGTCTGAAAAACAACAGTGTGGTTCACAATACTGATCTAGAAGAATATGTTGATTGGTTTATCGCTGAAGCCAAACAGGCCGGATGTGAAACTGCCATTTGCATGGGTGATTGGAGTCACCATCGCAATGCTTTAAATTTGCTCACTCTAGATGTCAGTATTCGTAACCTAGAAAAATTAGGCGCAGCATTTAACCAATTCTTTTGGTTTCCAGGTAATCACGATTTATTTTTCAAAGACAAACGTGATATTCATAGTTCTTCATTTGGCAAATATATACCAGGAATAACTGTGCTGGATGGCATTACACACCTTGATGGCGTATCCATGGTGCCATGGTTGGTGGGCGATGAGTGGAAATCCATGAAAAAGATCAAAAGCAGATATGTATTTGGTCATTTTGAATTACCACTATTTTATATGAACAGCAAAGTGCAGATGCCAGATCATGGTGAATTACAATCACAACACTTTGCCAATCCAGAATATGTGTTTAGTGGGCACTTTCACAAACGACAGGCCAAAGACAATATTGTATATATTGGAAATGCTTTTCCTCACAACTATGCCGATGCTGGCGACGATGATCGCGGCATGATGATTCTTGAATGGGGCGGAAAACCAGAGTACCGTAACTGGCCGGATGCACCAAAATACCGAACACTGACGCTTAGTGAATTACTAGATTCAAAAGATACTATTATGAAATCCAAAATGCATCTTAGAGTCAATCTAGACATTGATATCAGCTACGAAGAAGCTAATCAAATCAAAGAAACATTTACCAATGAATATGACGTTAGAGAAATCAGTTTTATTCAAAGTTCTACTGCATTGGATGGTGGTCAGGAAGAGGTCAATCTTAACGCGCAATTTCACAGTGTGGATCAAATCGTGGCAGAAGAATTGCAGAATATTGATTCCAGTAAGTTCAACCCAGCAGAATTGTTAAACATTTACAACAACCTATAATGCTTAAAATTAAATCTGTAACAGCCAAGAATTTTTTATCTATTGGCGCAGTCACTCAATCGGTGGTTCTGGACCAAAATCAGATCACTTTGGTATTGGGTACCAATTTGGATCTGGGTGGTGAAGATACCGGCAATCGTAATGGTGTGGGCAAATCAGTATTGGCCAACATTGTCAGTTATGCTTTATATGGCCAAGCTCTGACCAACATCAGAAAAGAAAATCTCATTAACAAAACCAATGGCAAGGCCATGTTTGTTACCATTGAGTTCGAAACCAATGGTATCAATTATAAGATTGAACGTGGTCGCAAACCCAATGTTCTGAGATTATACGCCAATAACAAAAAGATCAAGGATGACCAAGATCAGGGTGAAGATGAAAGTCAGGGCGATACCCGTGAAACACAGAAATCAATTGAACAGATATTAGAAATGAGCCACACCATGTTTAAACACTTGGTGATGCTGAATACTTATACTGAACCGTTCTTGTCTATGAAAGCCGCTGATCAGCGTGAAGTCATTGAACAATTATTGGGTCTTACTCAGTTGAGTGAAAAAGCCGAAAGTCTCAAAATCATCAACAAAGCTATCAAGGATGAGATTCAAGCAGAACAATACAAAATTGAAGGCATTAAACGTGCCAATGATAATGTACAAAAAAGCATCGACAGTTTGACCATTAAAAGCACTGCTTGGGAAAATAAAAAAGAACAAGAAATTGAATCACTGGGTGTTGCAGTGGTTGAGTTGGAGCAGGTTGATATTGATCAAGAACTTGAATTACATAATCAATTAAAAACTTGGCGAGATAACCAAACCAAGATTAATAACCTAGAAAGACAGCGTGCTACATTAAAGTCAGCAGCAGTTCAAGCTGAAAAGAATGTCAACAAATATACTCGTGAACTTGAACAATTGGGTAGCAGGAGTTGCCCGGCTTGTCAGCAGGAATTACAAGACCATAAACATCAAGAGATGTCTGATACTGCGATATCACACCTTGAAGAAGCCTGCGTATATCTAGACAAGACCAACGCCGAATTAGAATCAATTGTTAAAAGTATTGAAGATATTGGTGATCAACCTGTAATGCCGGTTACCTTTTATTCTACTGAATCACAGGCATTGGCTCACAAAAATAATTTAGAAAATCTGGAAAAAGAATTAACTGTAAAAATACAAGAAAGTAATCCCTACGATGAACAAATTCAAGAATTAAAGACTTCGGCCATTCAAGAATTAGACTGGTCCACCATCAATGCTCTGACAAGAAGCCAAGAGCATCATGAATTTTTACTTAAATTACTGACCAACAAAGACAGTTTTATTCGTAAGAAAATTATTGACCAGAACTTAAACTATTTAAATAAACGACTAAGTTATTATATCAACCAACTTGGATTGCCGCATGCCGTGGTATTCCAAAATGATCTTACTGTGGAAATTACCCAATTTGGTCAAGAATTAGATTTTCATAATCTAAGTCGTGGTGAAATGAATCGCTTGATTTTGAGCTTGAGTTTTGCATTCCGTGATGTATGGGAGAGCTTGTATCAAACCGTTAATTTATTGTTTATTGATGAATTGATAGATGCTGGCTTGGATCTTGCAGGTGTTGAAAATACACTAATGGTATTAAAGAAGATGGCCAAGGAACGACAAAAGAACGTATACTTGATCAGTCACAAAGAGGAATTAATTGGCAAGGTCAACACGGTATTGCGGGTGGTCAAGTCAGGAGGATTTACCTCATATTTGAATAATGGGGGAGACGAAGAACAACAATATCATGTCCACACCTAAAAAACCAAAAAAAGAAAAGAAACCACCAAAGCCAAAACCGGTATATATCACCACGGAATTGGATGAATACAAGCGTCTGTATGAGATCATGAATATTTTATTGGCACAGTTGCACAATGCCAATTGTCATTTTATTAAAAAAGTACCCATGCATTCTGCAGTAACGGCTCGGGCATTGATGTCTGACTTAATTGAAGTATGCAAACTTATGAAGAGTCAAACTCACAAAGTTTATAATGAGAGAAGGGATCAAACAGAGCAATTTTATGCTTCCTCATTTGAAACCAGAAGAAAAAAAGCAAGAAACTACATTACTTCAATACAGCAAGAAACATGTGTACACTGTGGTGTAACCATGCAGATGCAAAATTATCGCAAATATCATGGTGATAGATGCAAACTAAACCCAAACAGGGTTATAAAATAATAATAACAAAAGGATAATATGAGCGGGGGATCAGCAAGTAAAAGAAAAGGAAGCAGCTGGGAGCGTGACATAGCCAATCATCTATCTGAGTTGTATGGCGAGAAATTTATCCGTGTACAAAACAGTGGTGCATTCGTGGGTGGCAAAAACTCAGCCAGAAAACAGGTATTAGATCAGGGACAAATACGTTCGCTAAAAGGCGATATTGTACCGCCATCCAGTTGGATTCATTTTAACTGTGAAGCCAAATCTTATGCAGATTTTCCATTTCATCAATTATTTCAGGGTTCAGTTAAATTACTAGAAACGTGGGTTGATCAGTGCATGGAAGTGGCTGATCAGGGTGATGTCAACCTACTCATTATGAAATTCAATCGCAAAGGCAAGTTTGTTGCCATTCAATTACAACCAGATTACAAAATGTTGACTTTTCACCAGCATTTAATCTATAATAGTATCAATCATGGAGAATGGGCTTTGATGGATTACGATCTATTTTGGCAACATAACTCCGAAATAATAAAAAAGCTATCACAAAAAAATTAAAGTAGTATATTAATACATAAGTATACTAACAAATCTACAGTAATCAAGCTACCATCGGCTAATCTTCAGATGGGCTTATACCTGAACATAAAAATGTAGCGGGGAATCGAATTTCGGGGCTGTACCGAGAACATAACCACTAACCCGGGCCGGGCTGATGATGGAGGTTGTTTATCCGTTTGGTTATGTTTGAATAATTTCACAACAGTAGTATAAAGAGGGGATTGCGCCCCAGAGCCACATATACGGTGTCGTGTGTATGCTGGCTTCCCGCCATAATGCAAGGACTGAACGAGTAGGTACCGGATGACCGCCTATGCGTGTAGAATAAAATTTACACATAGTTCTAACGACACAGTGCTATGAACTCGGATGAGAACATATCATTAAAATGGCCAACCTTGCCAGTAGTAGGGCAAGGTGTGCCCAGAATCTGGATGAGTGTATATTAAAAACAATTATTATATTATTATATAATGTTGACTGTTTTCCACTAAAAAGGAAAAAAAGAAAAAAAGAAAACTCGCATGAGCGGATTACGACGAGACGGGTTTTATGTCTCTAGTAATGCGTGATATGCAGGAGGGCATGCCCTCCTTTCTAAATACCAACAAGATATAAATACCTTGTACTACTTTGGAATACAAATATGAGAATCAATGAAATTATACTGGAAGATACAGATATAGATGAAGCAAGACCCATGGGTATGTTACAACATGGGATCAATGCTTTAAAGAGTATGACACCTACCAATATGGGTCAACGTGCTAGGGGATCTATTGAAACTGGTAAAGTGGCCAATCAATTAATGGCTAAATTCCATCAATGGATGGGTAGGACTAATCAACCAGCAACTAAAACAAATTTATTGAATTTCTTAAAGCAAAGTGGTTTATCTGATTCTGCTATTAAGTCAGCAGAAGAAAAAATTGGTGGTCAAACAACAACACCTACTACACCAACCCAACCAGTGTCATCTACTGAACCAGTGACACCACCACCAACTCCAGTAAAAGAAGATGGTGAGAATACACAAGAACCCATATTAAATGATAAAGTAATCAGTGATGCTATTATGGCTGCTGCATATCAACAAGCTTTATCTGGTCAAACACCCAAGCCAATTGGAACACCAAGTGGTAATGCACAACAACCAACATCTGGTGGTGCTAGAACATCATCCAATAATACCATGGCGTCATCTGATGATACAGTGGATCAAGTGGACACTACTGCAGATACTACTCAACAAGTTCAACCTGATGATGCTGAACCCCAATCAGCACAACCTGCTCCAGTACAGCCATCAGCCAAACAATCTACTGTTCAGGAACCAGTTGGTCCTAAACCAGAACAAGAAGTGACATTCCCAGGAACAACACCACCTTTGGTATTCAAATATACTCCACAATGGTTAGATTCAAATGGCAATCCTGCAGCACCAGATGTTGTTGCTGCATTAGATAAATTGGCAATTGGTCAAGAACTTTCTATGCCTGCTCTTAAAAAAGCCAGAGCTGCTATGGGATTGCCTGAAAATAAGAAAATTAAAAAGAATTCTATCACAGAATTCCATAGTAATTTCTTGGGCAAAGATATCTAGAAGAACGGAAGCCCAGAATCCTTGGTAGTTTGCAAGTTCTCTTCAATCAACTTACCAACCAATTGACGTTCGTCATATGTCAGCAGGTGGCTTTCACTGTAACTCATGCCACCCCGCATATACCATGATATTTTTAACAGTTCTTCTTTAATGGCTTTTGTATCATCATCATACTGTTTGATGGTCTTTTCAATCTCTGGGCCATCTAGATACAAAAGCCTTATACGAAAAAAGTTGATGGATCAAATGTCAATGGGATTTCAACTGTATCACCAGTGATACCAATTTCACGCATCTCATCAGTGACAGGAATAGTCATGGGTTTGATGGTGTTGATATCTCGCATGGTTTCTAGATGTGCTTGAATCTTGTTAAAGATGTCCTTGTCCACATTATCAATAAATTCACGAATATGTTCTGGATTGTCAGTGCTGCCATTTATGGTATCAATTCTACTAATACTATGATGAATGACTCCAATGGTGGCATCTGATAATTTACTAAAACTTTCTTTGAACAACTTGACTTTGGCTTCTTCATCAATTTTGTCATCATTGACCACTTGCATAATCTTTTGGGTTTCAAATGTCTGAATAGCAGCTTGAGTCATGTGTTTATATGTCAATGGTTTGACAAACACGGTTAAACTGTCATTAACTGGCACAGCTTGATCCCAATGAATTTGGTTTAATAATGAATCCATGACAATACGTAAGTCTACATTATACTTTAATTCTAGGTCATCACCAAACTTAAGTGGTGTTTCCATCATTTCCCCATAAGTGGCCAGTCTAATAGCAATTAGAATAAGATCCATGTCAATACTAGGAGTGTCCCATGCATTTTTAATGTTGGGGATACAGTTTTGAATGACATCCACCACAGCTTGACCATTCATCAGTGCATCAGGCACTTTTAACATGAGTTCATCTTTGGCTGTCATGGAATATACAGGGAATTCACCAGTGTCAGACATGATTAAACTGCCAGATGGCCAAAACTTGCCCCCACTGGGCAATCTAATATAAATTTTTGGCTGTCGCATAAACATGGACAGTGGATTAGCTGGTGTAGGCATTCCTTGGATCGTTGTTTGCATGGTTTTTTACCCCTGATAAATAAGTTGTTAGATAACGCTTATTGCAAGTATTTATCTACGCATATAATCATGGAAAAACAATGGCTGAACAAGTAACTGGACGAATAGGTGATAATGACGTAGAGCTGAATAATGCGGCCACTGAAGCCACATTAAAGTCTCTGCTGGCCATTGCCAAAATAGATTCCCAAAATCTGGTCAAACTTGCCTTGGCAGCTGGTGTCAAAGAAACAGAATTAAAAAAGTTTCAGGACGAGATAAAAAAATCTCAAACCGCAGTTACAAACAATGCTTCTGCATTGAATAATAATGCTGATGCATTAAAAACTCTTGATGCAGAAATAAAAAAGACAGACCAAGAATTAAAAGAATTACAAAACACCACCACCAAAGTCAAAGCTGTTTTTGTTGGTTTGGATACTGCAGGACAAAAGCTTATTGCAGGCACTGCCCAGACCAGTGATTTACTTTCTACATTTGGCAAATCAATTTCTGTTTTTAATGAAATCCCTGGAATAGTTGGAAAGCTTGCTATAAGTACTGGAATTTTCGTTGATATTTTATCTCGTGCTGCATCATTCCAAGAAGCCAATCTCAAAGCATATCAAATGATGACCAACGCCGGAGCTAATTTTTCCGGTAGTTTAACTGATTTGAGACAGGCTGCGGCAGGTACTTATTTGACATTGGATCAATTTGGTAATCTTATAAAGAGTAATAGCGAATTATTTTCTAGAATGGGCGGCAGTGTCAATGATGGCGCCGTGGCGTTTGCCAAATTTAGTCATAATATGTTAAGTGGTGACGTGGGAATGCAAATAGCATCCATGGGATACACCATGGAAGGTGCAAACCAGAGTATGGCTACCTTTATTGGACTCATGGGAGTAAAAGATACCAAAGAACTTGCAACATCCAAAGTTTTGCAGGAAAGTACTCTGGGTTACCTAGATCAATTAGATAGATTAGCGGAAATAACTGGTAAAGGCAGAGAAGAGCAAGAGAAACAATTAAAACAGGCCATGTTTGAAGCTGACGTTCAGATGACAATGTCTAGAATGAGCAAAGAAGATCAGATGGCATTTACTGCTGCCATGAACGAAGCTGGTACATTATATGGTCAAGCAGGCAGAGATATTGTATTAGCTCAGGCACAGGGACGTGCAGTTACCGGAGAAGCCGGAAAGATGATGATGGCAACCGCGGGGCAAGCAGGTCAAACGGTTTCTAATCTACAAGCTATAGCAAAACAATACGGCGCAGATAGTGCTCAATTTAGAGCTGCTTCAGCAAAAAGTCAAAGAGAAGCGGGCGATGCATTGGCTAGAATTCCATTGGCCGCATTTAGTACCAATGATAGTTTGAAGAAAATGAATGATGTTACCATAACGGCAGCTAAAAATAGAATGGCTGGCATGGTAACAGATGAAGATTTTGCAAAAAGAGATAAAAAACGACAAGATGAGTTAGATAAAAGACATGAAAGCCAAGCTGCTGAAATGGCCAAATTGAATCAAGGAGTAAACGAGTTAGGACAGTCTCTATTGGGTTTGATAACCCCAATAGTCAAAGATATAACACCGATTTTTATGCGTCTTGGTGAAATGGCATCTGGTATGGCCAAGTGGATGGGTGAATTATCAGATCATACCAAGCGACTGATTGGAGCATTCTCTCTGGCAGTGGTGGGTATTGGAGCATATGTTCTGGCCACCAAGGCATTAGAATTAGTTGAAAAACAAAAATCACTGGCAAAACTTCGTGAAGAAATGATTGGTCGTGGATCTTCGCCTGCAAACCCAATGTGGGTTCAAGAGTCATCCGGTGGATTAGGCGGAAAAGGCGGTGGATTAGGTGGTGATCTTGGTAGTATTGCTGGTGAAGCCGAAAAAGATTTGGCAGCAGCAGGAAAAACCTCAAAATTTAGCAAAGCACTGAGCACTGCTGGCAAAGCCGCAAGATCGTTTGCTAAAATGGGCGGAGTATTAAGTGCAGTAACAAGTGCATATGGATTATACAGCGATCTGTCTGATATATCAGAAAAACAAAAAGCTGGAGCAATTACCAAAGAAGAGGTCACCAAAGAAAAAGGTGGTGCAGTGGGTGAAGCTGGTGGTGGTTTTGCTGGAGGAGTGGCAGGTGCTGCGGCAGGTGCTGCAATAGGATCACTACTGGTTCCAGTTGTTGGCACAGTTATTGGTGGTCTAATTGGTGGTGCGTTGGGCACGTTTGGTGGTGGTAGTCTTGGTAAATCACTGGGTGAATGGGCTGGGACCTTCATCTCCACCAAAACCAGCAAAAAAAGACACTTCGGACACATTCGATCAATCAGTGCCTATGATGGCAGCGGGTGGTATTGTAAATAAAGCCACCAAGGCAATTATCGGCGAAGCTGGACCAGAAGCCGTAATGCCATTGAGTAAGTTATCCAGCATGATTGCCAGTTTAACCAAAGAAACTTCCAATCAATCTGTGACCAGTGACAATAAATCTGTTAAAAATACCACGGAATTTATGCCCGGCCCGGTACTTGGAACAGAAAATTTACACAGAGAAATGCAACGGTTAAATACACAGATAGCTGAAGCAGTAAAATATCTCAAAGATACTGCTGACAACACCGACAAAACTCACAGAGCAACTAAAGCATTGAATGGCAATGCTTTTGCTTAAACAAGAATTCAAGGATTAATCATCATGGCATGGAAAAAATACTTTACTCCAGTAAGCACTACTGGTAAATTAGGCCCAGTCAGTGGTAGTACCAATAGTGGGTCTGGATCCAGTGCCAGCAGAACTAATTATAGTAGCTATCTTCCAGATGTCTATGCCGGACATCCTAATCGTCTAGAACGCTATGGTCAATATGATACCATGGATGCAGACAGTGAGGTCAATGCTGCATTTGATATCTTGGCTGAATTCTGCACACAACAAAATGATGAAAATGGTACACCCTTTCAGATTTTCTTTAAAGAACAAGCTACTACCACTGAAATCAAGATTATCAAGAAATATTTGCAGCAATGGTGCAAGTTAAACAAATTCAATACTAGAATATTTAAAATTGTACGCAATGCACTCAAGTATGGCGACAGTTTCTTTGTGCGTGATCCAGAAACCCAAACTTGGATGTATGTGGATCCCGCCAAAGTAGACAAAATTATTGTCAACGAAAGCGAAGGCAAGAAACCTGAACAATACTTGATCAGAGATTTTAACCCCAATCTTGAAACATTAGCCACCACTGCTATTCAACCCAGTAATGTACAGGGTGGGGGCAGTCAATACGGTGGTAGTTATGGTACTGGACAAGGTGGTGCTGGTGGGTCACGTGGTATGGTTGGATCATATCCGACTAATATGGCAGGAAGCAGATTTACCCAAAATCAAAACCAATATGCCATTGCTGCCGAACATGTAATCCATATTAGCATGAGTGAGGGCATTGACAACAATTATCCATTTGGCAACAGCTTGATGGAGAGTATTTTTAAAGTATTCAAACAAAAAGAACTGTTGGAAGACAGTATCATTATATATAGAGTACAACGTGCACCAGAGCGTCGTGTATTCTATATTGATGTGGGTAATTTACCCAGTCATTTGGCCATGAGTTTTGTGGAACGTGTCAAGAATGAAGTCAATCAACGCAGAATCCCCAGTGTCACAGGTGGCAGTCAAAGTGTAGTTGATGCGGGATACAATCCACTTTCAATAAATGAGGATTACTTCTTTCCACAATCCAGTGATGGTCGTGGTTCCAAAGTAGAAATCTTACCCGGCGGTACCAATCTGGGTGAAATTGATGATTTAAAGTATTTTACCAACAAATTATTCCGTGCATTGCGTATTCCCAGTAGTTATTTGCCCACTGGATCTGATGATGGTGGCAGTAATTTCAATGACGGCCGTGTGGGCACTGCTTTTATTCAAGAATTGAGATTTAACAAGTATTGTGAACGTCTGCAAAGTTTGATTACTGGACCATTTGATGATGAATTCAAATTATACCTGCATAATCAGGGTATCAATGTTGATTATAATCTATTTGATCTACAATTTAATCCTCCCCAGAACTTTGCTGCATTTCGCCAAGCTGAAATGGATACTGCACGGGTTAGTACATTCCAGACCATGGTCGGTGTACCTTTTATGAGCAAACGATTTGCGATGAAGAGATTCTTGGGCATGACTGCAGAGGAAATTGCAGAAAATGAATCAATGTGGCGTGAGGAAAACATTGATACTGGTACCAATTTATCTGCCAGTGCAGAATTACGTGGCGCTGGAATCACTGCTAATAATATAGCCAGTGATATGTCTGGATTAAGCAGTCCAGATATCCCACCTGATCTAGCAGAACCTGGAGCTGAAAATGCACCGGTTGTTGCCAGTGCGCCGGGTTCTGCTCCAGCAGGAGAGGGTTCTGCCACGCCACCCCCACCCGCCGGTTAAAAAGTATAAATAACAGTACTATGCTGTTAAGAGAATTTATATACTTTGATCAAGACCGACGTGGTCCACAGGAAGACGATAGATATCTGAGTCAAGATGATGTCACCTCTG
>Ga0114963_10000481_pt1 | contig 26490 bp, 24 predicted proteins | sample C_131016_EF_Meta_FD_87019 | JGI IMG/M metagenome (GOLD analysis project Ga0114963, IMG submission 87019) | Freshwater microbial communities from Lake Croche, Canada to study carbon cycling - C_131016_EF_MetaG | ecosystem: Environmental > Aquatic > Freshwater > Lake | place: Lake Croche, Canada... | reverse complement strand
TCAGATTGCTACTGTTTCCGCATTAACCTTTGGCGCTCAAGCCTTTGTAACCTTATTTGTAATTCTTGATCCACCAGGTGCTACCCCGATATTTCTAGGGCTAGTTGCTGGCGAAAGTGATCGCCGAAAGCGCAGAATGGCTTGGCAGGGAGCCTTTATCTCCTTCACAGTGATCGTCACCTTTGCGATCTTTGGTAATGCACTTCTTGGATATCTAAATATTTCATTTGCTTCTCTGCAAGGAGCTGGCGGATTACTTCTATTAATTACTGCACTTGGTTTGTTAACAGGATATGCACCAGAGGAAAAGGCGGGCACCAGCAAAAATGTTGCACTAGTTCCACTGGGTACGCCATTACTTGCCGGCCCAGGTGCGATTGTCACCACAATGCTCTTTGTTCAAAATGCTAAAGACTGGGGTCAAATTAGCGCACTGTTTATCGCTATCATTGCTGTACATATTGTTATTGGCTTAACTCTTATGTTCTCAACAAAGATATTGGCATTAATTAAAGATGCTGGTGTTGATTTAGTTGCAAAGATTGCTGGCTTACTTCTTGCAGCTATCGCAGTTGAGATGATTGTTGCATCAGCTAAGGCCTACTTTTTTTAAATTTTCCCTCTGATTAACTCAGCACTGTCACTGCTAGCAAGTATCTTTATCAAGTGAGTAAGGATTTAAGCCAGACAACCTTTGTAATAGTTGACCTTGAAACAACTGGGGCCTCTCCTAAAAAAGGTAATGCTATCACTGAAATCGGCGCAGTTAAAGTGAAAACTGGCATTGTCATTGATCAATTTGAATCTTTTGTAAATCCCCTAGCAGCAATTCCTGAGTACATAACTGATCTAACTGGCATAACCAATCAAATGTTGATTGATGCGCCAATTATTGATGATATTTTCCCCAAATTCTTAGAGTTTGTTGGCCATCATGAAGAATCTGTAATCGTGGCACATAACGCACCATTTGATTTAAGTTTTCTTAAGAGTGCAGCCAGTGATTTAGATATGCCATGGCCTAAGTACCGAACCCTAGACACGGTAACAATTGCTAGACAAGTACTTACTAAAGAGGATGTGCCCAATTGCAAATTAGGTACGTTGGCTGAGTTTTTCGGAACTAAGGTTGAACCCAATCACCGTGCGCTAGATGATGCTAAAGCAACAACAGAGGTCTTACATGGATTATTTGAACGCCTTGGTTCATTAAATATTACAACTATTGATGCTTTATTGGAGTTTGCAAAAACTGCCGCACATATACAACGGAAGAATTACTACGGCCTATCCTCTACCTAGCGCTAACAATTTCATTACTTAATTCAACCCACTTTTTTAATACTGACTCTGCAGCCCCAGAATCAATTGCCTGATTAGCTAATACATACGCATTTGCTATTTGTGTCTCCAATGGCAGATGAAAATCTGCTTTAAAGGCAGCGATGGCAAAGGCAGCATTTAAAGTTACCGCATCTCGAGGCGCACCAGCTTTGCCCGCAAAAATATCCTTAGTTATCTTTGCATTAAATTGTGCATCTCCACCAAGTAACTCATGAATTTCAGATCTAGGAACCCCAATATCTAATGGATCAAAATTGGTTTCTACAATCTCACCACCATGAACTTGTAAAACAGTTGTAGTTGTAGAAAGTGAAACTTCATCTAATCCATCATCTCCTCGGAAAACAAAGCCCTCCTTTCCTTGAGTAGCAATCACTTTGGATATCAGCGGCAATAATTCAGATCTAGCAACACCAATTGCTGCAGCTACCGGCTTGGCTGGATTAGATAGTGGACCAAGAATGTTAAAGACCGTAGGTACACCTAAATCTTTTCGGGCAGCTGCCGCGTGTTTCATAGAAGAGTGAAACATTGGGGCAAAACAAAAACCGATCCCAATTTTATGAACGCACTTTTCGACTTCAGCGCCAGTTAAATCAATGCGCACGCCAAGTGCTTCCAGTAGATCAGCCGATCCCGATTTAGAGGAAGCGGCTCGATTTCCATGTTTTACAACGCGAGCCCCAGCGGCGTTTGTAATGATTGCTGCGGTGGTTGAAATGTTGATGGTGTTTGCGCCATCGCCACCAGTTCCAACTGTATCTACTGCGCGATCTGAAATGCTGATAGGTGAACTGACTGCAAGCATTTGATCAACAAGTGCTTTGACTTCATCAGCGCTTTCACCCTTTTCTTTTAAGGCCAAAAGAAAATGCTTTATTTCATCAATTGCTGCAACGCCTTGCAAAATTTGCGACATTGCCCATGAAATATCTGAAGTTGGTAAATCTTCCTTATTAGAAAGTGAGTTAAAAATACTCTCCCAATTCATGGGGATTACTTGCTATTTGAGGTGTTTGATAATGTGTTGGTTGTTAAAATTTCAGAACATTTGCGAGCAAGAGTAAATGGATCGATTGGATGTGTCACAGTTGCTTCTGCACGTGACCAAGTTGCAAGCCAATTATCTTGAGCTCTCCCGGTAATTAATAACACTGGCGGACAATTAAAAACTTCATCCTTAAGCTGACGGGCAACTCCCATGCCACCCTCTGGAACTGCTTCGCCATCTAAAATAAATAGATCAATATGTTTTTTAGAATCTACAAAGAGTCGAAGTGCAGCAGCGGTGGCAAACTCTTTAATCTCATTCTCGGGAAGCTCTTTAGAAACTCTCTTCCCCAGGGCGGATTTAATGCTGCCTCTAACAGTTGAGTCATCGGAGTAGATAGCGATCACTAAATGCTTGGTTGCTTCCATGATGGCAATAGTACCTATGGAGATAACCGATTCTGGGTGATCAGTTTCACCCAATACCGGTGGCTCACCGCATGCTCCCGATGAGGGTATTCCTCTCTATTTCGGGAATAATCTCCTCTATGACCACCTACGCCGGAACAATAAATAAGGCCAACCGACCAAATCTGGTTGCCGTTGGAACAATTGTCTGGCTGGCATCTGAGTTAATGTTTTTTGCTGCACTCTTTGCAATGTATTTCACAACACGAGCAGTGCAAGGTCCAAAGGTTTGGCTTGAATCAAGCGGGATGTTGAATATTCCTTTCGCAGCAACCAACACAACAGTTTTAGTTTTATCTTCAGTTACCTGCCAATTTGGTGTCTTCGCTGCAGAGCGATTTCAAGCACGCAGAACCGGTACTTTATTTCAAATCTCTAAATGGGGAATGCGTGAATGGTTTGCCCTTACCTTCTTGATGGGTGCATTTTTTATTGGCGGTCAGGTTTATGAATATGCTGCATTGGTACATGAAGGGCTTTCTTTCTCATCCAATCCTTACGGCTCTGTTTTTTACATAACAACTGGCTTCCACGGCATGCATGTGACTGGCGGCTTAATTGCTTTCCTAGTTGTGATGATTCGAGTATTTAAGGCACAAAAATTTGGTCACTCACAAGCTACAACAGCAATCGTGGTTTCTTATTACTGGCACTTCGTTGACATTGTTTGGATCGCACTTTTCTCTGCGATTTACTTAATTAAATAAAGGATGAAATGAAAAAACTATCAAAGTTTCGCCGACATAAATTTGCAACGCCTGTGTTGATTTTGGTCGCACTTTCATCTTTGGGTTTTACATTCTCAGCTGCAACAGCTGCTCCTGCTAAATCCTCAATGGCGGCCAGTGCGAAATCAACATTGGTTGAAGAAGGAAAGAGATTATTTTTAAAGGGTTGCTCCTCTTGTCATGGCTTAAATGCTGAGGGTGGAAGCATCGCTCCTTCACTAATTGGCGTAGGTGCAGCATCTGTAGATTTCCAAGTAGGTACGGGTCGTATGCCGATGGCAGATATGAGCCAACAAGCAATGCGTAAAAAACCAATTTACAATGAGGAAGAGACAGCAGCGCTTGCTGCATATGTTGCATCTTTAGCACCAGGTCCAGCATCACTTACAAATGAAGAGATAACTTGGGAACGTGATGGAAATGCAGCAGAAGGTGGCGAACTATTTCGTACAAACTGCGCAATGTGCCATAACTTTGCAGCACAAGGTGGGGCATTAACTCAAGGTAAGTACGCACCAACTTTGATGGGTGTTGAGCCAAAGCATATTTATGAAGCGATGATTACCGGTCCGCAATCAATGCCGGTCTTCTCCGATAAAACTATTACACCAGAGGAAAAACTTTCAATTATTAAGTGGATCAAAGCAGCAGAGGCTGAACCTAATTTAGGTGGTGCATCTTTAGGTCGCGTAGGTCCGGTAACTGAGGGTTTATTGGTTTGGACATTTGGACTTGGTTTACTAATCGGCATAGCTGTATGGCTTGCATCTAAGGCAAGGTAGGAAAATAAATGGCTAATGAATTAGCTCCGCTATCAGATCCTGGTTTACCAAAACATGTGCATCGCAAAGCAGATTCAGATCCAGTAGCTGAAAAACGTGCAGAACAACAAGTTGCAATTCTTTTTGCGCTATCTGGTTTAGGCACAATTCTTTTTATTTACTCATATATCTTTATTAAAACTGATTTATTTGTTTTCTTGCCGATCTTGGGCGAAACCAATGCTCATCAATTAGGTCTTGGTATGGGCCTAACAATCGCATTACTTGGAATTGGCTTTGGCGCAGTTCACTGGGCAAAGACATTAATGTCAGATACTGAGGTAATTGCAGAGCGACATGAATTTAGGTCATCAGATGAAGATCGTGCGGATTTTGTTGATACTGTCAAAGAAAGAGCGGCGGAGGCAGGATTAGGTCGTCGATCATTAATTAAAAGAACTTTAGCTTTATCTGTCGGCTTAGTCGGCCTATCTCCTTTGTTACTGCTTCGCGATCTAGGCCCACTTCCTAAAGATGATTTATCTAAAACTTCATGGCGAACTGGAACTCGCTTAGTAACCGATCCAGGTGATCGACCAATTAAAGCTTCAGATTTAGAGGTTGGCGCTGTTGCACAAGTTCTTCCAGAGTTACGTCCAGGCCAAGAGCGAACACTTGAAGATATTGGCAAGGATGCAGTTCTGTTAATTCGTTTACGACCTGAAGAGTTTCAATTGGATGCCGAGCGTAAATCCTGGACTCATGAAGGCATTATCGCCTTCTCAAAGATTTGTTCTCATATGGGATGCGCAGTTGCACTTTATGAACAACAAACTAAGCATCTGCTTTGTCCATGTCATCAATCAACATTTGATGTAACACGTGCAGCGAAGGTAATCTTTGGACCAGCTGCTCGCCCGTTACCTCAATTGGCTATCACCGTCGATGCCAATGGCTATTTAATTGCACAACAACCATTTACCGAATCAGTTGGACCTAGTTACTGGGAGAGATCATCATGACCGCACGCGAAAGAGTTGCTGGCACTGTTGCTAATTATGTAGATGAGCGCACGGGAGCCGCGAAATGGATGAAGAAGAACCTAACCAAGGTCTTCCCTGATCACTGGTCATTTATGTTGGGTGAAATCGCACTCTACTCATTTGTTATCTTATTGCTATCTGGAACATTTTTAACATTTTGGTTTGACCCTTCCATGAAAGAGGTGGTCTACAACGGTTCATATATGCCGCTTAAGAATGTAGAAATGTCCGCTGCTTACGCATCAACACTGCACATCTCATTTGATGTTCGTGGTGGTTTATTAATGCGCCAGATTCACCACTGGGCAGCTTTAATTTTTATGGCGGCAATCGTCGTTCACCTACTGCGTGTTTTCTTTACCGGTGCATTCCGCAAGCCTCGTGAGTTCAACTGGCTGCTTGGAATTGGCTTATTAACACTTGGAATTGTTGAAGGTTTCTTGGGTTACTCATTGCCAGATGATTTACTTTCTGGAACTGGAATTCGCATTGCACAAGCAATTATTCAAGCACTCCCTGTAGTTGGTTCCTACCTCTCATTCTTCGCATTTGGCGGAGCTTTCCCAGGTGAAGCTTTTATTCCTCGTATTTATACCGTTCACATTCTTTTACTTCCGGGAATTTTCCTAGCTTTAATCACCGTGCACTTAATGTTGGTTTGGTACCAGAAGCACACTCAATACCCAGGACCTGGCCGTACTGAGAAAAATGTTGTTGGTTATCCACTGATGCCGGTTTACATGGCAAAGGCAGGCGGATTCTTCTTCATCGTATTTGGTGTTACTGCATTTCTTGGCGCAGTTGCTTCAATTAACCCAATTTGGTTATACGGCCCTTACACGCCAGGACAAATCTCTGCTGGTTCACAACCCGATTGGTACATGGGTTGGCTAGATGGTTTGGTTCGTATGGCACCACCACTTGAAACTCACGCGTTTGGTCACACAATTTCTTGGAACATTTTAATTCCAGGTCTAATTATTCCAGGCATCTTATTTACTGGAATGGCGCTATATCCATTCATTGAAAGTTGGATAACCGGCGATAAGCGTGAACATCACCTATTAGATCGACCAAGAAATGTGCCAAACCGCACCGCACTTGGTGCAATGTCATTAACATTTATGATCGTTGCATTGATCAATGGTGGTAACGACATTATTGCTACCCACTTCTCACTAACAATTAATCAGATCATGTGGTTTACCAGATTTGGTTTGATCATCCTGCCACCGCTGGCATTTGTGATTACAAAACGAATTTGCTTGTCACTACAACGTGCCGATCGTGAATTAGTTCTGCATGGCCGCGAAACTGGCCGCTTGGTCATGTTGCCACATGGTGAGTTTGTTGAAGTTCATGAGCCATTATCTGCAGAAAAGAAGTGGACATTAACTCAACATGAACAACTTCCAGCAATTGCGTTGGAGCAACAAGATAGCCGTGGCGTTATAAATCCAAAGGGTTTCCGCGCAAAGTTACAAGCTAGATTTAGCGCTGCAAATGCTGAAGTTGTAGCTAAACCAACCGCTGAAGAAGTAAAGCAATTAGAGAGCGATCACCACTAATTTAATAAGCCAGCACATTTTGGCTTTGGCCCAGCATTGGTATTTCCATATCGATGCTGGGTAATTGAAACACTCTGCTCTAAGAACCAACGAGTTAGTTCGATATCACCGCGTTGGGTGATTGATCTACGATCGCATCCAATACCAACCTCCATCAGTGCATTGGTTGGTGCAAGCTCTGCAGATAACCAGCGAACACGATCAAACTCAGTTGCATGGTGAACAAACTCCTCCCATTTTTCAACAACTAAATTGCTTAGCCCTGGAATTAAAGTCTCTGCGCTCAATCGTAGATTCACGCCTAGATCTTTTTTAATCCAATGCAGAAAATCCAATTCATCTTTGGTGGTTCCGCTATCTATTCTGACCAAAATGCCCTTTTGATAGTGACGGTAGCGCTGCAGATTCTCTTCTACTTGTAAGCCGCTGCGATCAATTGCTTTCCCGCCAACAGAGTTAAACCATTTATTTGCTTGCTCCTTCATGGGAAGAAAGTGTTGCAAGCGATTCCAATTTCGAAGTGTTGCTACATAATTTAATCCGCCAGCTTTAGCGGTTGCCCCAACACTGCTGCGCTTCCAACCACCAAATGGTTGGCGATTAACAATTGCTCCAGTTACTCCCCGATTTACATAAAGATTTCCTGCTTGCACTTGGTTGATCCATTGCTCGCACTCTTGCGCATCCAAGGATTGAATGCCAGCGGTTAATCCATATGGTGTTTGGTTTTGCCAGCTAATAGCGGTGGTTAAATCAGGTGCACACATAATTGCAAGTACTGGTCCAAACCACTCATTTAAATGAGACCATGAACCTGGCTTTACACCAATTTTCACACCAGGTGACCACATGTATCCGGCTTCATCTAACTGCTTTGGCGCAATCCACCACTCTTCACCATCATCCAATGTGGTTAGTGCGCGAAGCAATGCTGCCTCAGGGGCTCTAATGATTGGTCCAACAAACGTTGAGTACTTATATCCAGCGCCAACATTTAAAGATTCAACTGCATCTATCAATTGTTTTTTAAATGCTGGGTTTGTGAAAACACTTTGCTCAACTATTCCCAAGGATGCTGCAGAGCACTTTTGACCGGCATGTCCGAAAGCTGATTGAACTAAATCCTTTACCGCTACATCGATATCACAGCATGCAGTTAGAATCATTGCATTCTTTCCACTTGTCTCGGCGAGCAGATTTAACTCATCCTTCCAACTTGAGAATAACTCTGCTGTTGAATATGCGCCGGTAAGAATCACAGCTCGAACCTCATCATGTGTGATCAAGGATTTACCAACTTCATCATCCCGGGTTGAAACAAATTGAAGTACATCTTTAGGTACACCAGCATCCCAAAGTTGATTTACTAATTTCCATGATGTGGCGACAGTTTCAGGAGCAGATTTAAAGATGACGGAGTTGCCGGCAGCAAGTGCGGCACAGATTCCACCGCATGGAATTGCATAAGGAAAGTTCCAAGGTGGCACAACAACTGTGACACCAGTTGGGGTTGAATCCTTAGCCAAATCTAAATCTTTAGCGCTTTGGGCATAGAACAATGCAAAATCTATTGCCTCTGAAACTTCAGGATCTGCCTCGGCAACAGTTTTACCAGCATCCTTGCTCATAATTGCAATTGTTTCTTCTTGTTGCGCAAATGCAATCTTGGCAAATTTTTCTAAAACTTTACCTCTTGCCTCTGCGCCAAGATCCTCCCAATTGCTGCCAGCCTTAACCGCAGTCTTAGCTGCGCTATCTATGTCCGATTGCTTGGCTACCTTGTATGTATACCAGACTGCACCATTGTTGTTTGGATCAAGACCCTCCTCTGACTCACGATCATCAATTTGTACGCCATTGATAACTAGCGGAATGGTTAAGGATTTCTCTTCAATAATTGAGCTGATTTCTTTTGTTAATGAGTTATAAGTTTCATCCATCGTGGAATCAGCATTTGATGTGTTAATAAATTGATCAGTAATTACCAATTTTGCTTCATGATGGCGCAAGCTCTCTGTTGATAATTGATGGCGTTCAATAACTGAGTTTTTAAAACGTGCGGCTTGCTCGGCAAATTTAACTGGATTAGATGCCATTTCAAATGATGAGCGAAGGTAATTTTCTGGCGCGGTATTTTCATCAAGGCGTCTGACTAAATAAGCAACAGCGGATGCAAAATCATCAGATCTGGTAACTGGCGCATAAAGTAAAATCCGAAGTGATCGCTTTGCTACAGCTAACGCTTCTGGATTAGCCATACCTTCCAACATTTCAAGATCTAATTGATCCAATACTCCTCGAGATTTAGCTACTTCCAGTGCAAAACTAATGTGGAATAGGTTGTGACTTGCTACGCCAATACGAAGTGCATCTGCATGATCCTTACGAAGTGCGGCATCAATCATGCGACTGTAACTGGCATCAACATCTGATTTACTCTTATAGGGTGCTGGGACCCAGCCATGTAACTCAGCTTCAGCCTTTTCCATAGCAAGGTTTGCACCCTTTACTAAACGAATTTTTATTACGCCATTTGATTTTGCATGTCTTTCTTTAGCCCAGTCGGCCAATTCCGCAAAGACGCTGTGCGCCTCAGGCAGATAAGCCTGCAGCACAATTCCGGCGTATAGATTTGAAAACTCAGGCATTGTTAAAACATCTTTAAAGGCATCAACTGTTAAACGTAAATCTCTAAACTCCTCCATATCAAGATTTACAAATGTTCCAGTTGTTTGTGAAACTTTGTAGATTTCAATTAATTTTTCTTTAACGCGAGATGCTGTTCCCGCACGATCTAGGGCAATAATTTGTGCAACTACGGAAGAAAGTTTCACCGAAACGTAATCAACTTCAGGCCGGTGCATCATTTCAAGAACGCGTTCAAATCTTTCATCTGCTTCTCGCTGGCCTAACACCGCTTCGCCTAATACATTTATATTTAATCTGATCGCAGATTTATTTCTACGCTTTATCTGCCTGGCAAGCTTTTTCTTTTCAGCCGGGATGATAATTCCTTTTGATAGGCGTTTTACCTGAGTATCCACCGCAAACAAAACAGGTTTTGGTAATACATTTCCCACTAAACCAATTCCCTTTAAACCCAATGCGTTAATCAATCCAAAGCCTGAAATTGATGCTTTGGCAGCAGCACCAGAAAGTAACTTCGCTGCGTGCTTGGCAGATTTAATTCGCATAACCTCATCGGTCAATGTCACAGTTACCGCAATCGCCTCTGGATCTTTAAATAATCTGGTAAATCTCTTACGACTAGCTTTGTCATAAAGTTTTTGATTTGGTCCAGCCTCTGCAAGTAATTGCTTGGCATTTTCAATAGCGCTTTGTGCCAATTCATCGATCGCGGGGTCGGTGGTTAGTGGCTTAATCATTTTCTGCCAAATTCTTCAGATTAACCAAGCTTTTTGCCATTGCGATTGGCACCCAGGATGAAGGTTCATGGCGGCGAATCCACCACATAGCTCTCGCACCTCTTGCGTCCCAAGTTTCAGTGACCTCAGTTGTATTTTTATCTACTGCATTAAATTCATAACGCCATACATTGTGAAGAATATGTTGCCAAGCAATTGTCTTTCCATCCTGGAAATCAATAACCTGATTTTTAATGTAGTAAGGAATGCCTTGCTTCATCTTCATGCCAAACTTTGCGCCCAAGAATAACTTTTCAGGACCAATCAACTTTCTTTTAACCATTCCAGAGCCATCAATACGGGAGTGATTTGAAGGTTGAGATACAAAATCGAAAAGCTCTTTGGCTGGTTTGTTGATTACTAACTTAGCTTTGTATAAATACTCGACACCTGTGTCGATGATCTCCGCACGTACAGACATAATTAATGAACTGATGTACCCGGGCGCTCATACTCCAAAACAAAACCAACCACTGAAACTAGAAGTGCACCAACTGCAATAAGAGTTAGCCACCAACCCACTATTAAACCTGTGCCAATTGCGCACATGGAAAGTGCTACTGGCAACGGCCACCATGAGTGCGGTGAGAAAAAACCCATCTCGCCGGCACGATCTGCGATCTCGCCTTGCATATTATCTTCGGGTAACACGCCACCGGATCTGCGATCGGTAAACCAAAGATAAAAACCGATAATTACCGCAAGACCTGAGCTAAGTCCGATCGCTGTAATTCCAACCGCTTCCCCACCTACCTGCCAATAAATCACCGCCATTATTAAATAAAATATTGAAAGGCCAACAAATAACTTCCAACCGGCCTTCATTAGTGATCGCTCTTCTCGGCCATGTGAGGATAGTGAAGATCAAAAGCTGGGCGTTCACTTCTAATCCTTGGCATTGATGTGAAGTTATGTCGCGGTGGCGGACAGGATGTTGCCCATTCAAGTGAGTTTCCATAGCCCCATGGATCATCAACTGTGACCTTTGGTGTATTTCTTGATTGCCAAATATTTATGAAGAATGGAATCATGGAAAGTGCCAACAAAGCAGAGCCAACTGTTGAAATCATATTCATTCCGGTAAAGCCATCAGATGCCAAATAATCAGCATATCTACGTGGGAATCCTTTGATTCCCAACCAGTGCTGAATTAGGAATGTGGTGTGGAAACCAAAGAACAATGTCCAGAAGTGAATCTTTCCTAATCTTTCATTAAGCATATGGCCTGTCATCTTTGGCCACCAGAAGTAAAATCCAGCAAACATTGCAAAAACCACAGTTCCAAATAAAACGTAGTGGAAGTGTGCAACCACGAAGTAAGAAGCTGAAACCGCAAAATCCAGTGGTGGACTTGCCAAAATAATTCCAGTTAAACCACCAAATAAAAATGTAATTAAGAATCCCAACACAAATAGCATCGGAGTATCAAATGAGATTGAACCACGCCACATAGTGCCGATCCAGTTAACAAATTTAACGCCGGTTGGAACACCAATTAAAAATGTCATAAATGAGAAGAATGGCAATAAAACTTGGCCACTGGCAAACATATGGTGCGCCCATACTGAAACTGATAAGGCTGATATGGCAATTGTCGCCGCAATTAAACCCTTGTAACCAAAGATTGGCTTGCGACTAAATACTGGCAGGATTTCTGTAGCGATTCCAAAGAATGGCAGCGCAAGAATATAAACCTCAGGATGGCCGAAGAACCAAAATAGATGTTGCCACAACATGGCACCGCCATTTGCAGGATCAAAGATATGTGAACCAAAAGCACGATCTGCCTCTAAACCTAAAAAGGCTGCGGCAAGTGGTGGGAAAGCTAGTAAAACTAAAATTGATGTAAGTAGCACGTTCCAAGAAAAGATCGACATTCTAAACATTGTCATACCGGGTGCGCGCATTGTAAAAATTGTGGTTATGAAGTTAACGCCACCAAGAATTGTTCCGACACCGCTAATCGCTAGACCAACTAACCATAAATCTCCACCGATACCGGGTGAGTATTGCGCACTAGAAAGTGGTGCGTATGCGGTCCAACCAAATGAAGCTGCACCTCCTGGCGTTAAAAATCCAACAAAGGTCATGGTGCCACCAAATAGATACAACCAATAAGAAAGCATATTTAATCTTGGAAATGCCACATCAGCTGCGCCAATTTGCAGCGGCATAATTACATTTGCAAAGCCAACAAATAAAGGTGTTGCAAACATAAGCAACATGATGGTGCCATGCATTGTGAAGATTTGGTTGTACTGCTCATTGCTTAAAAATTGCAATCCAGGACGAGCTAACTCAGCACGAAGTGCCAATGCCAAAATACCGCCAATCAAAAACCAAACAAAGGAAGTGATTAAGTACATATAACCAATAGTTTTATGATCAGTTGAGGTTATGAACTTAACAAAAAGTTTTCCTTTACTGGTAGGCAATGGAGCTGGGGCTGTAACAGTTGGTCGTTGCGCATAGGTAGTCATGCGGTTGCCGCCTTATCTAGTTCAAGTTGGTTTAAAGCTTTTAATGAATCTAAGTAATCTTGATACTCAGCAGGAGTCACCACTTTGACGGTAAACAACATCATGGAGTGGTTACGTCCACACAAAATATTGCAACGGCCTGGGTAGGTGCCTAATTTATTTGCGGAGAATTCCAGATGATTTTCAACGCCAGGCAAATTTTGAATTTGGATCATAAAAGCTGGAATCCAAAAACCATGCACAACATCATTTGCGTTAATTGTAAATTTAACCTTTTCACCTTGTGGCAAGTAAAGAGTTGGTGGCTGTGCTGGAGTTCCGGTCACGGTCGCGGCTGGAAAATCTCCAGCATCTTTGTAAACAAATTGCCAAGACCATTGAATGCCAACTACCTCAATCTGATGTGAGACTTGAGAATCGGCAGAGACCTTTGTAATGGCGCTCTCCTTTATTGCGGTGAAGTAGAAAAGAACCGCAACGATAATAAATGGAATAATGGTAAAGGTAACTTCAATAAAATTGTTATGTGCAGTTTGTTTTGGAAATGAATCATCCTTCTTGCGATGGAAAATTGCCGGCCACAAAATCAAGATAAAGGTAATTACGCCAACAACTCCAGCGGTGATCCAAGCACCTTGCCATAATGAAAGAGAGTGATCATTTACGCTAGATACGCCCTTTTCAAAACCTAATCCGGAGATCTCATTACGCGCACAACCTGTTAAAGAAGCGGCAGCTACCACGCTTATTAAGGCTGTTTTTAAGTGACGAGAACGCATGGGGTAAAGGATAACCTTCAGCCTCGGAAGGTTCACTATGGAGAGGTAGCGTGCAAGGGGTGGTTCGTATCACAAGCGGCTTTCAACAAGAGAGTTCCCTAAATCCCCCTGCAAAAAAGGTACTTGATCAACTATTTGAAAAAGGTTGGGCAGATCCAGAAAAAATAAATCAGGACTCTCGCGAGGTTGCACTTTTACTAAATGAGGCACGGAACACCTTCGCAAAGTTTCTAGATGTCAGAAATGATGAGATTGAATTTCTAGGAGAGGTTAATCTGGGATTTCATTTAGGAATTTCCGGTTTAATAAAAGAGAATTCAAAAATATTTTACTCCAAGATTGATAAGCAAGCCGTTTTTGCAGTTGCTAATTACTGGGAAAACAGAGGGCACAAAACGATAAATCTCACAGTAGATCAAGTTGGCCAGATTGAAAATTTCCAATCTAATGAAGGAGATTTAATACTTTGGCAGGTTGCAAATGGCGAGACTGGAATAATTCAACGCATTCCTGATACAAAAGGATTTGTATTTGCCGATTGCACTTCAAGTGGCGTTGATTATCTACCTAAATTTGATTACCAAACAGCTTTATTTGATAGTAAATCGTGGCAAGGTCCAAGTGGGTTAGGAATTTTGGTGATTAAGAAGCAGGCGCAATGGAGCAATCCCCTGCCCCATAATGATTATGTTCGCGTACCAAATACCTTCTCTGTACCACTAGTGCTTGCCAGTGCGGTAGCGCTGGAAAGTTACATCCTGGAGAAAGATAAAATATCTGGCTTCAAATCTAGATTTCTATCGCTCTTAGATGAGTCAAAGTTAAATTATCAAACTCCAGCAAATCAAGGCAATTTACCAAAGTATCTAAATTTAATCTTCCCAAATATTGAAGCGGATAGATTGGTTTTAGCGTTACAAGATGCTGGTTTTACCGTTGATTCAGGATCTGCATGTAGATCAGCTGATATGCAACCAAGTCATGTGCTTTCGGCGATGAATTTTCCTACCAGCGGAAGTATTCGGATTACGTTTCACCCTCAGATAACAGAGTCAAAGGTAATTGATTTGGGTAAGGCAATAATCGCCAGTGTTGAAAAATTAACCAACTAAATTAACAGTTAGGTGCGGTTCAATTTCTGCGGTTGCAGATTCCCCATACGCCTCGTTAAATCTTGCTAAAAATTCCGCCTTTGTAAATCGATACTCTTGAGTACCTGTTGTTTCTAAACAATATGTTGCCAGCATAGAACCTAATTGGGCGCAGCGTTCATGATTTAATCCCCAAGATAAACCTGCAATAAAACCAGATCTGAAGTTATCGCCAACGCCGGTTGGATCTGTCTTGGATTTCTCCTTAGGAACATTTACATAAATGGTTTCTTTGCCATGCTCCTCAATTTGGGCACCTTTAGAACCAAGCGTGACAACACGAACTTGAACTCGATCAAATAATTGTCGATCAGTCCAACCAGTTTTTTGAATTGCTAACGCCAATTCATACTCATTCAAAAATAGATACTTAGCGCCATCAATTAATTGAGCAATCTCTTCTCCACTCATACGCGCCATTTGTTGCGAAGGATCTGCGGCAACTGGAATATTTAATTGCCTCGCCATATCGCTGTAGCGCATCATCGCTTCAGGGTCATCTGGTGAAATTACCAATAAATCAAAGGCTCCAGTCTTTGCAATGATTGGTGCTAGTTCAATATTCCTTGCTTCACTCATAGCGCCGGGGAAAAAGGATGCAATTTGATTTAACTCGGTATCAGTTGTCACCATAAATGTTGCGGTGTGTAATTTTTCCGAAACTAATACGTGGGATGTATTAACACCATGTCTGGCCAGCCAAGCTTCGTAATCAGTCCAATCCTTACCAACTGCTGCCAGCAGAATTGGATTAAGTCCAAGTGCGCCCATGCCAAATGAAATATTTGCTCCGCAGCCACCACGTCTAATTTCTAAGGTGTCCACTAAAAATGAGAGAGAAACTTTGGCAAGTGAGCCAGCAACTAAAGAATCGGTGAATTTTCCATTGAAGCTCATGATGTGGTCGCCACCAACAGATCCAGCTACGGCAACCTTCATGAGTAAACCTTAATTTATTACTCTAATTAATTTACTAAATTTAAATATTAATTAAATGAGTCGCCGCAGGCACATGAACCTTGGGCATTTGGATTATCAATTGTGAAACCTTGCTTTTGAATGGTATCCACAAAATCAATTGATGCACCCATCAAATATGGAGTGCTCATCTTGTCTGTTACTACCTTTACCGCACCGAATTCAGTAATGGTGTCACCATCTAGTGCGCGATCATCAAAGTAAAGTTGGTATCTAAGACCAGAACATCCACCAGGTTGAACAGCAACACGTAGCGCAAGATCATCGCGACCTTCTTGTTGAAGCAATGCAGCAACCTTTTCAACTGCAACTGGAGTTAATGCGATTCCAGCTGAGGTGATCTTCACATCTGTTGCTTGTGTTGCTTCGGTGCTCATATTTTTCCATTTCTATCAGGTGGTTACTCAGGTAGATAGGTTACTAGCAGGTGAAGGTAAATGTCTCTTCGAATGCGGTGTTCCTTTAGGATTGTGGCATGGCTCTTACCGATCTATTACTTCTTGGCCAAGGCCTGGATTTACAGAGTGAGCGTGGAGTCTCTTGCACAGGTGCTCTTCCAGAAAGCTCCGATCCAAAATTGGTGGAACGCGCAATTGCTGCCAGATCAGCATTGGGCAATCGAGCAATGATCCTCGGACATCACTATCAACGAGATGAAGTAATTGATTTCGCAGATATTCGAGGAGACTCATTTAAATTAGCGCAAGCAGCTGCCGATAATTCAGCTGCCGAATATGTAATTTTCTGTGGAGTGCACTTTATGGCTGAGAGCGCAGATATTTTAACTACCGATTTCCAAAAGGTAATTTTGCCTGATCTTTCCGCTGGATGTTCGATGGCTGACATGGCTACTGCCGCTCAAGTAAATAATTGTTGGGAACAATTAAGTAAGTTAAATATCGCAGCAAAAACTATCCCAATTACCTACATGAATTCATCGGCTGCAATTAAATCTTTTACTGGTCGCAATGGCGGTGCCGTTTGCACCTCATCTAATGCCGAACGCGCCATGAAATGGGCCTTTGAAAAAGGAGAAAAAATATTATTTTTGCCAGATCAACATCTAGGTAGAAATACCGCATTTTTAAAGCTTGGCCTTAAATTACAAGATTGTGTTATTTGGAATCCGTGGAAACCAAATGGTGGATTAACTGATCAAGAGTTAAAGGATGCCAAAGTGATTTTGTGGCGTGGACATTGCTCAGTCCATGGCCGGTTCTCACTAGAAAATGTGAATCAGGTACGTGAGAAACTTTCCGGAGTAAAAGTTTTAGTACATCCAGAGTGCAAAAATGAGGTTGTTACTGCCGCTGATGTAGTTGGTAGTACTGAAATGATCATTAAAACAGTGCAGGAATCCGCCCCTGGTTCTAAGTGGGCTATAGGCACTGAATTAAATTTGGTACAACGACTAGCAAATGAAAATACCGATAAAGAGATTGTCTTTTTAGATAGAACTGTTTGTTACTGCAGCACAATGAATCGAATCGATTTACCCCATTTGGTTTGGGCCATGGAATCACTTGTACAAGGAAATATTGTCAATCAAATAAAGGTTGAGGCAGAAACTGCCAAATACGCAAAAGTTGCGCTGGATAGAATGTTGGCCCTACCTTAATCTCATGAGCAAATCTGAATCTAAGAAATCCACAGCTCCAAAAAAGGGTAAGCCAACTCCAAAACGTAAGGTTGCTGAAGCTAAGTTAAAAAGTTCAATTCTCTCCCCTGCTGCATCAAAGGGTGATAAAAAAAGATTAAAGGAGTTAACTCGTACTCGTCGCGCTGAGGCGCGTGCCGCCTTTATGCGTGGCGACGAGAATGCACTTCCTTCAAGAGATAAAGGTCCAGCTCGACGCTTTGTTCGCAATTATGTAGATAGCAGACGCTCCATTGCAGAGTACTTTTTAGTATTAATTATCTTTGTTCTGTTCTTAACAATTATTCCAAATCCCACAATTCAATTATTTGCAATAACTCTCATGTACGCCGCAATGCTTTATGCAGCAGTTGATGGCTTCTTGCTTTCGCGCAGAATTAAGAAAATTATTGCGGTTAAATTTCCAGCTGAAACTTTGCGAGGAATTGGTATGTATGCCTGGCTACGATCTACCCAGATGCGCAGATTGAGGGCGCCAGCTCCTCAGGTAAAGATTGGCAGTAAAGTCGATTAAAAAGTAGGTTAATTAAGCCCGCGGCTTAGGCGAAATTGTCTTACCTGGATCACGTTCTGCAATAGATCCAATCGCCTTATCAATCTCTTGCATTACAGATGCATCTAACTTAACCCCACTTGCCTTCACATTCTCTTTAATTTGAGAAGGCTTTGTCGCACCAATAATCGCTGATGAAACATTTGGGTTTTGAAGTACCCAAGCAATCGCTAATTGCGCTGGAGTTAGATCAACCTTCTTGGCGATCGGAATTAACTTCTGAACAGCTGTTAGAACATCATCATTCATAAATCTGGAGATCATATTTGCGCCACCTTTTTTGTCGGTAGCTCGTGAGCCTGCAGGTGCTTTTTTACCAGGCAAATATTTTCCCGTTAAAACACCTTGGCCTATTGGTGACCAAACAATCTGACCAATTCCCTCTTTTTGAGACAACGGAATCACTTTGCTTTCAATTACTCGCCACAACATTGAGTACTGAGGTTGGCTAGAAATAAATCGGTTGTAGCCCTTGGCATCTTGAATCTTTAACGCCGCAGAAATTTGCTCTGCATTCCACTCAGAGAAACCAATGTAGTGAACCTTGCCCTGGCGGATTAGATCATCAAAGGCGCTCAAAGTTTCTTCAAGTGGTGTTTCATAATCAAATCGATGTGCTTGGTATAAATCTATGTAATCAGTTTTTAATCGCTTAAGTGATGCGTTACAAGATTCCATAATGTGCTTACGGGATAAACCTCTATCATTTTTACCGGTACCGGTTGGCCAATAAACCTTGGTAAATAATTCATATGATTCACGGCGTCTGCCCTTTAACGCAGTTCCTAAAACTGTTTCAGCTCTTGTCCCGGCATAAACATCTGCAGTGTCATATGAGGTGATGCCGCATTCAAATGCCTCTTTGACGCACTTGATCGCCGCTGCCGCTTCAACCTGCGAACCATGGGTTATCCAATTGCCGTAAGTAATTTCAGAAACGTACATTCCGGTACTGCCCAAGCGTCTATGTTCCATATTGGAACTCTACGGCTAAAAGTAGGGTTAACCAAGTGTTTGCGTGTCTGGTTGCAGATCTATAAAATCGATCTAAGATTCCACAACAACTTAATATTGAATAAAAAGAGATTATTTAGGGGAAGTCGGTGTAAATCCGACGCTGTCCCGCAACCGTGAGAAATTTATTTCAAGTCGGATTACCTGAAAAATCTTTAACTATCCAACCGTCGAGGATTGCGGTGCGGAGAGGCTCATTAACTGCGCTTTCTTTGCTTACGTGAAACTCTCATTTAGAGAGGCTTTAAATGTCTACAGTTTTTAAATCTAAAAAAATATTAGCTATTTCACTTTTAATTTTTACTGCTCCTGCCCTGTTAACAAATACTGCACATGCTGCAAAAGGTTATCGATACTGGGGATATTTCCAAGCTTCTCCAGGAGCAACATCGTGGACAGCATCTATGACTGGCCCAAGTACAAAATTGTCAGATGGCGCAGTTGAAGGCTGGTCCTTTAGTGCCAGCAATGATGTAGTTCCGGCCACTGCACCAAGTGATGAAGCGGATTTTGCAACATTGTGCGCTGATACTCCACAAGCGGCAGGGAAGATAAGAGTTGGTTTAGTAATTAATTTTGGACCAGAAAACATTGCGCCAAATAATGAAATGCCACCAAATACGATTTTAACTTGTGCACTAGTAAAGAAAAACGCAACAGGTGTTGATGTCTTAAATGCAACCGTAAAGGTTAGAAATGATAAATCAGGTTTGTTGTGTGGAATTGAGGGCTATCCAAAATCTGAATGTGGACCCGAAATAGATATGCCGGATCTAACAGCGGCTACTCAACAAAGCGCAGAAGAAAAAGAGGAGCTGACTAGAGATCTAGATTTTGGTCCAATAATTGCAGTTACCATCGCTGGATTACTCGCAGTAGGTCTTGCGGTTGGGATAAACCGCCGCCGTAAATCCTAGAGATGAGCTCACTTTCATGGTGGCTGTGGTCAATTTTTTTAGCCACAGCTGCCATAAGATCGCAAAATACTCTTTTTGGATTACTTCTCATTCTCTTACTTACATTTGTCGTATCTAAATATAAAAATACAAATAACTGGGGAAATCCCTTTAAATTAACCTTGCAGTTAGCACTCGCCGCCACTCTGATTCGTCTTTTTTTTGCAGTTCTTATTGGTACGCCGCTACCCGGAAAGATTATCTTCTCACTACCTCAATTAGAGCTTCCTAATTGGTTGGCTGGAATAAGAGTTGGTGGAGATGTGACACAAGAAAGAATGTTCTCAGTTTTCACTGAATCCCTAAAATTTGCAGTTGTTTTAATCGCCTTTGGTGCAGCATCAGCATTGTCATCGCCAATTCAAGTAATCAAATTAATCTCAGGGCGGATTTACTTATTTGGTGTCACTCTAATCATTTCTATCTCTGTTTTGCCCCAAATAGTGCACTCATTTAATCGAGTAATAGCCGCACGTAGGATGCGTGGTCTAGCAAAATTAAAGTTAAGTAACTTTCGAAGCATCATTACTCCAGTGTTGGAGGAGAGCATTGAACGAGCAATCGATCTCTCAGCCGCAATGGAAAGTAGAGGCTTTGGATACAGTAAAAAACCAACTAGATACCGACCAGAGAAGTTTGAAAATCAGGATTTAATCATTATCTCGATTGCGGTATATCTACTTATTTTCACTCCGATTCTAATTAAAACAATCGGTGTTTTTCCAGCACTAGCCCTTTTCGCAATCTTTGCCAGCGCTCCCCTGTTGTTATTTAAGAGTAAGCGAGTACATGTGTGATTACTTTTTCAAATGTCTCGTTAATTTATCCAAATTCTCAGCGCACGATTATAGATAATCTCTCATTTACCGTAGATGAAAGTGAATTAATTTTAGTAATTGGATTAACTGGCGCGGGAAAAAGTAGTTTCATGAAATTAATTAATGGCGTAATTCCGCACCACACCGCTGGAATTTTGTCAGGTGAAATAATTGTTGATGGGAAAACCACAAATCTGTTAAAGCCTGGGGAATTGTCTGGGGTAATTGGAATTGTTGGTCAAAACCCATTAAATGGTTTTGTCACAAGCAAGGTTGAGGATGAGATTGCATTTACTTTAGAAACCAATGGTTACCCACCCGAGGTAATGCGAAAACGCGTTGAAGAGGTACTTGATCTTTTAGGGCTACAAAATTTGCGAGATCGCAACCTATTTACTCTCTCTGGTGGTGAACAACAGCGCGTTGCTATCGCCGCTGCCTTAGTCATGAACCCTAAGGTTTTGGTTTTAGATGAACCGACAAGTGCTTTGGATCCAGTTGCGGCTGAAGATGTTTTAGCAATCGTAAACAAATTGGTTCACGATTTAGGTTTAACGGTAATTATGGCTGAGCATAAGTTAGAGCGAGTAATTCATTTTGTAGATCGAATTGTTTTAGTAAATGGTGATGGCCAATTTGAAATTGGAACACCACAGGAAATTATGCAAAAAAGTGAGATCAATCCGCCGATTGTAAAAGCTGCGAAAAAATTGAAGTTGGCAAAGATTCCGCTCTCAGTTCGAGAGTTAAGAAGGTTGGCGACAGATTGGCAGATTAAGAAAAGCAACAAGAGTGAAGGATCTTTGCCATCTGATGATTTACTGATTTCAATCAATGATCTCTCACTATCGATCAACGATAAGCCAATCCTGAAATCAATTGATTTGCAGATTAATCGTGGTGAGATCTTGGCGTTGATGGGTAGAAATGGTGCTGGAAAAAGTACCCTCCTCAAAACCATCTCTGGCCAGATTAATAACTACACCGGCAAGTTAACAGTAGATGGCAAGAATCCAATCGATCTAGTGGGGCGAGAACTAGTTGACTTAATTGGATTTGTACCGCAAGAACCATCAGACCTTTTCTACGGAAACTCTGTTGCTCAAGAGTGCGCAATGGGTGATCTAGATAATAAATTAATTGAAGGAACAACCACTAAAATTCTTCACTCCCTAAGCAATCAAATCAGATTGGATCTGCACCCTCGAGATCTCTCTGAAGGTCAAAAATTAATTCTGGCTATTTCAATAGTTCTGGCAACTAAACCAAAAATTTTAATTCTCGATGAACCAACTCGTGGACTTGATTACCAGGCCAAGGAAATTTTGATTGGGATTTTGCAAAAATTGGCAAAACAAGGAACCACAATCGTCATGGCAACACATGATGTTGAGTTGGTTGCCGAATTTGCGTCCCGGGTGTTAGTTCTAGCTGAAGGGGAACTCATTTCCGATGGCCCAACAGTTGAAGTTCTTACCGCATCCCCTGCCTTTGCGCCACAAATGGCAAAGGTTTTTTCAAATCAAAATTGGCTTACTGTGAATGATGTTATTTCTGCAGATATAGATTTTAAAGGTAAAAATGCTTAGAAAAAACACCTTCATCCTTTATCCGATAACAATTCTGGGATTGATTGCATTCACCTGGCCGCTCTATTTACCAGAAAGTAATTTATTTATTCTGCGTGGTGAAAATGCTAAATGGTTAGCAACCATAATTTTGCCTCTTGCAATTTTAGTATTTGTGCTTGAAATTAATTTTGGCTCGCTGGATTCAAAATCAGTTGCATTACTCGGGGTCTTTACCGCACTTATTTCTGCACTTCGGTTATTAGGAGCAGGAGCAATCGGAATCGAACCGGTTTGGTTTTTATTGATTTTAATTGCCAGGGTATTTGGTCCGAGCTTTGGTTTTACCTTGGGAGTAACCTCAATCTTTATATCTGGATTGATTACTGGTGGAGTTGGACCTTGGCTTGCATTTCAAATGATGGCTGCTGGTTGGGTTGCGATGTTTGCCGGATTAATCCCACGAAAAATTTCTGGTAAAAAAGAGATTTTGATTCTTTGTATCTATGCTGCAATTGCCACGCAAGTATTTGGAATTCTCATGGATTTACAACTTTGGCCGTGGTTAATTGGCGCTGATTCTCAACTTGCATACCTTCCATCTGATTCAATTACTGCTAATTTGCATCGATTCTTTATATTTCATTTTGCAACATCCTTAGCCTGGGATATCCCGCGTGCAATTTTTACAATTGTTTTGATTGCAACAACGGCAAAACCAATTTTGATCACCCTGAAGCGGGCGGAGTTTAAGTTAGGTTTAAAAACTACCGCACATGTGAAGTAACAAATGGTGGTTTAACCACCTTTGCCGTACTTACTTTTCCTCTGACATCAATTTCAACAATTGATCCGATTTCAACCTTTGGATCAATCAGTGCCAAGGCCACTCCATTTTTCAAGGTCGGTGAAAATGTTCCGCTAGTTACAACACCACAATGCTGACCAGATTGATCCTTAACATTCATATCAGCTCTTGGAATTCCTCTATCCTGCATAAGCAAACCACGCAAAATTCGAGTCACGCCATTTAATTTTTCCTGCTTTAAAGTTTCTGATCCTAAAAATGTTGGTTTATTTAAAGCCACTGCCCAACCCGCATTTGCCTGAATGGGTGAAATTTCAAGTGATAGCTCATGGCCATGCAATGGGTAGCCCATCTCTGTTCGCAAGGTATCTCGGGCTCCTAATCCACAAACTCGCCCACCTACTTTTACAACAGATGCTTCAAGTAAATTCCAGAAAGCCTGAGCATTTTTCCAATCTGGCAAAAATTCATAGCCAAACTCTCCGGTGTAACCGGTTCGGCAAACTACTACATCTCCTAAATCCAAATTATTTGGAAATTTAATTGTTGTAAAGGACATGTATTCCAAATCTAAGATAATTCCTAAATCAGCCAAAACCTCATTTGTGAGCGGCCCCTGCAATGCAATTACTGCATATTTTGTGTGGGCGTTGGTAATTGAAATATCTGATTTATTTTTACTGACTAAGGTTTCATAAACTTGTTGGCAGTTAGCAGCATTTGGAATTAATAAACAATCATCCGCATTGCGGCGGTAAACAATTAAATCATCAATAACTCCGCCAGGATCATTACAAATCATGTTGTATTGCGCTTGACCATCTGAAATTTTTGCTAAATCATTGGTTAAAATTTGGTTTAAGAAATCTAACGCTCCCTTGCCAATGACTTCAATTTTTCCAAGATGCGAAACATCAAATAATCCAACCTTTTCTCGAACGCAATTGTGCTCAGCCAGCACCCCGCCCTTTTCGCCAGCTTTATTTAAATAATCACCATATTCAATTGGCATCTCCCAACCACCAAAATCAGCGAGTTTGGCATTTTTTGATTTATGCCACCCATGAATTGGTGTTTGAAGTAAGGCGCCTGCGGCTGAATTTTCCATGTTCCAAATCTATCCCTTAAGGTAGGCAAATGGCTAAGTTGAAATTAACCTCAAAGATTGATTCAGATATTTTAGTAGTTGGTTTAGGCGTACTGAATAAGAAATTACAAATTGAATCTGGTTCGGCGCAGATAGACACCACCCCGCTTCTAGCCACCTTAAATGCAATGGGTGCAACCGCTAATGCTGATGAGGTAATAAAACTGCCCGGCAAAAATACTAAACTGATTGTTTTCACTGGTCTTGGAAATTTAGATTTAGGAATAACCGCTGAAACATTGAGAAGAGCAGCAGGTGCTGCGGCCCGCGAACTGTCAGGAAATAAAACATCTGCCTTCGCGCTGTCTCACAAATCAGTAATCGAACTTGCTGCGATCGCCGAAGGTGCCGCTCTTGGTGCTTACACATTTACTGAATTTCTAGGAAGTAAAAAATCTGAACAAAAAGCACCCTTAAGTAATATTTCAGTTGTAAGTAAATTTGCAGATACCGCCCAAGCAAAGGATGCGATAAAGCGTGCCGAAATTATTGCCGATCAAACTGCATTGGTTAGAGATTTAATTAATACCCCACCATCTCATTTAACTCCTGATTCATTTTGCTTGCGCATGAAAAAAGAGGCTAGTAAATATGGCGTGAAGGTTGAAATTTTCAATGATGCTGCACTTCGCAAAGGCGGGTACGGCGGAATTATTGGTGTGGGACAGGGCTCAGCAAATCCACCTCGATTACTACATGTTTCATACTCCCCTACTAAAGCTAAAAAACGTTTTGCCTTTGTTGGAAAAGGAATCACCTTTGATACCGGAGGCCTTGCCCTTAAGCCTGCACTTGGCATGGAGGCGATGAAGTCAGATATGTCAGGAGCTGCGGCGGTTATCGCATCTGTATTTGCTATTGCGCAACTAAAACTGCCTATTGCAGTTGATGGATGGGCGCCACTTGCTGAAAACATGGTCAGTGACACGGCTACTCGCCCGTCTGATGTCATCAGTATTTATGGCGGAAAAACTGTTGAAGTATTAAATCCAGATGCTGAAGGAAGATTAGTTTTGGCAGATGCATTGATTAAAGCTGCTGAGGTTGGCGCAAAATCTGGTGGCTTGGATGGAATTGTTGATGTTGCAACATTAACCGGTGCGCAAGTTGTGGCTCTTGGCACTCGTACTTCTGCAGTTATGACAAATGATGAGAATTTCAGTGGACAATTTTTGACTGCAGCTAATTTAGCTGGCGAATTGTTTTGGCCAATGCCACTGCCAATTGAATTACGTGCATCTTTAGATTCACCAACTGCAGATCTAGCAAATATTGGAGATCGCTCCGGTGGAATGTTGGTTGCCGGATTATTTTTAAAAGAGTTTATTGATCCAAAAACTCCATGGTTGCACCTTGATATCGTAGGGCCTGCTTACAATGAAAAAAAGGCACATGGATACACGCCAGTTGGCGGAACCGGAATTGCGCTTAGATCGCTAGTTACCTTGGCAGAGTTGGCTGCATCACAAGATAAAACACACGTTAAAACACAGGGTAAATGACTCTAATTACTTCAGGATATCCAGCGACAACTTTCGTGGCAGGATTGCCCCATGGCCGACTTTGATCTTGTAATTCTTGGTGGCGGAAGCGGCGGTTACGCATCAGCGCTTCGCGGAGCACAACTAGGACTAACAGTTGCTTTAATTGAAAAAGAGAAGTTAGGTGGAACCTGCTTACATAAAGGTTGTATTCCTACCAAAGCATTACTTCATGCCGGAGAGATTGCCGATAGCACACGTCATGCCGCTGAGTTTGGTGTAAAAGCAGATTTTCATGCAATGGATATGTCGGCGGTTAATGCCTATAAAGATGGTGTTGTGTCAAAGTTGCATAAAGGTTTACAAGGTTTAGTTAAATCTAGAAATATTACGTATGTCGAAGGTGCCGGCAAATTAATCTCAAAAAATACAGTTTCAGTTAATGGCACCAACTACACAGGCAAGAATGTAATTCTGGCAACTGGTTCATATCCAAAAACTTTGCCTGGGCTTGAAATTGATGGAAAGCAGATTGTTACTAGCGAAGAAGCGATGAAATTTGATTACGTTCCTAAATCAGTAATTGTTCTAGGTGGCGGAGTAATTGGCTGCGAGTTTGCATCTGTCTGGAAATCTTTTGGCGCCGAAGTAACCATCATTGAAGGATTATCTCACTTAGTTGCTCTGGAAGATGAGTCATCAAGCAAGCAATTAGAGCGAGCATTCCGCAAGCGTGGCATTAACTTTGAACTTGGCGTTAGATTCAAATCAGC
>Ga0114963_10000480_pt1 | contig 26551 bp, 46 predicted proteins | sample C_131016_EF_Meta_FD_87019 | JGI IMG/M metagenome (GOLD analysis project Ga0114963, IMG submission 87019) | Freshwater microbial communities from Lake Croche, Canada to study carbon cycling - C_131016_EF_MetaG | ecosystem: Environmental > Aquatic > Freshwater > Lake | place: Lake Croche, Canada... | reverse complement strand
GGGTTAGGCGTAGCCGAGTTCGTCGGGTTAGGCGTAGCCGAGTTCGTCGGGTTAGGCGTAGCCGAGTTCGTCGGGTTAGGTGTAGCCGAGTTCGTCGGGCTAGGAGTAGATGTCGGCGTCGGGTTAGGAGTGGATGTCGGCATAGGCGTAGACGAGGCTATCATGTCGTCTATGTTACCACCATCAAAAGTCAAGTAAGGAAGATCATTCCACGCATCAGCACCATTTCCAATCTTTATTTTTTTCGTGTCGGTCTCGAATCCCGGCTCCCCAGGATCGAGTACTGGATTCGTGCTGCTCCAACCGGTAGCGGAGCCTTTTCTGAGGTGCAACGATGTTGACATTTTTGATTCCTCTAAGAGTCCTTCTATCTATAGAAATCAAAAAACTTCAACAAGTCGTCAGGAAATAATTTTGACCGTAATTCAAGCGCCAAGAGTTTTAGGAAGGACGATGTCTAAGGATCCGTTCTTGTACTTCGTCATATAACTGGCATGGATTTTGTTCTTGGTTAATCCATCTTCCTCCACGGTCGTCCAGACGTTAATTCTGTAGTTGTCGTAGAAGACGTTCGTGATCTTGACGCTCTGTAGGCCCTTTGGCCTTTCAACTTGTTGGAAGAGGAGACTTTGGATGGTTTCGTTATCTTGGGTGCGGGTTGGTTCCGCGACGATTGCTTCCTTCTTCTTGCTCATTGATTCTCCTTGGTGTTGAACTATTTATGTATCGTCTGATCACTATTCCATCTGAGCAGATCTTTTCAGGTCATCCTCCGCTCTAGCACCGTGTAGGCGGCGATGATCTTCTTGCACATTTGGGGGTCGCCTCCCTTGTCGGGATGATGTTCCTTCATGAGTTTTCTGTAGAGGTTCTTGAGTTCGTTGAGGCTAGGGATGGTGGAGAGTCCGAGGACCGCGAGGGGATCGCTTTCCCTCATGATTTTCTTCGCCTCGTCAATGCCCATCCTTGCCTCAAAGGCGTCCCTCCATTCCGAGACACATCCATGGCCTTTTGAGTCGTCGTAGGTCTTGTATCGCTCGAAAATCTTGTCGAATCCCATCAAGACACCTTCTCTCTCTTCTTTTCGGCAATACGGCCGTTACCGTGGATGTCGTTTTCGCTAAGTCCGCACCCGTCAAGAAGGTGCTTGCACTTTCTTTTACTGCAATATCCTGGGCAAGAACAGCCCCACTTTCCGGTCGCTTTGTTCATGGCGACGACATAAACTCGATTGCTGCTCGAACTGCGGATTTCGAATCGGTTAGTCCACTGGGCGTTATCGGGTAGAGCGAGGCCGCTCTTCTTAATCTTAGCGATGAGTTCCATTTGATTTCTCCTTGTTGTTGTTCAACCGTCTGGTTTCGAAAAATCAGGACTTGGTCGTATAGACCCTTTTGCCATCCGTCATGAGTTTATCCCATCTCGTTCCGTCCATGTTCTGCCCGTCCCATGTCCAATTGGGGAGTATTTTCGGATCATACAAGAGCATTTCGCCCTTTTCCTCGTGAATTTGGGGATTCACTTCCAGTCGTTCGCAGAGTACCCATCCGCACACATCCCTTTTTTGTTTCTCATGGACTCTTTCCGCCGTGCTCTTTTCATTGACGAGCAAACAGCCGAGCATGACCAAAGAGGTTTCTTGGGGATCATGATATTGGACGGTATCTTTTGTCCGAACTTGCCAATGTTTGAAGTTAGGACCTGCACCGAGATGGAATCTAACCCTATACATCTTTTTTCTCCTTACTCATAAACCATCCAGCACCAGATTTTCAGGCTAGATGACTTCGGACATGTCCGAAAAAGATATCTTCATGGTTTTTCCTGCGTCATTTTGCATGATGACGCCGCCGTCGAGTTTTACGTTCTGATTCACGGCGGCTCGGATGACGAACGCCTTGCCTTTAGAGGAATAGAGAAAACGCATCATCTCAGATCTAACGCCGAGGCAAGCGAGTTCCCTCGTCTCGTATTCGTCTTGCATAAAGCATCGGATCATATTTTCCTTCTGGACAGCCTTCCTAATGGGCAAGCACAGTTCTTGAGCCATGACCCACCATTCTGCGAGGGTCATGCCTTCGAGGATGTATTTGTTCAAATAGTATTCTCTCAAATCACTCATCATAAAACGCATTCTAGCCAATTTATCGGAAAAATAAACAAGCCCTCTTCGGCTGGTGAAACTTATTTCCAATGATGAGAGATCTTCATAAGAAGTCACCTATATAAGTACCTATTAAGGAGGGCCTTCATGTCTGATGAGATAAAGTTGAGGAAAGGTACTGCTGCGTCTTGGGCGAGCGTCAATCCCGTTCTCGCGGCCGGAGAGCCTGGTTTTGAGTCGGACACAAAAAAATTGAAGTTCGGCGATGCAACGACGGCTTGGAACAATCTTCCCTACTTCGCCGTGGACGGAGGCAACTTGGACGTTAGGACCTTGTCCCTAAACAGCCAATTCACGTTCGGCGGCACAACCATAAATATGAACGATCATTTCGACGCCGGAACACCGCCGATTGCGCTGACAGGAAAGACGGGCGACACGATTATTGTCCCGGAATAAATTTTCGGCTTGCAAATCAAATACACTAAGGAGAAAAACAAATGCCCGCTACCGCATACTATAGCATGCAGCCCTACTCTTACCCATTCGTCATTGCGCCCGGGACGAACGGAAAAATCTCATTTACGCTGGTAATCGAGAATGGTCGGTATAATTCTCCTACTGTAAAATGGCAGTATTTATCCGGTGGTGTGTGGGTTGACTCCTCCGAGCCTTCACAGATCCAGAGTTTTAGTCCCGGCGTAGTCGGAGGCGAGTTGACTTTAAATAATGTTTCGTCACTATGGAACAATCGTCAATATAGAGTGACATGCAGCGACTCTAGGGACGGATACAATATTGTGAGCAATACAACAACCTTGTCCGTAAGGACACCGGATCCGACGGCAACGCCAGTGCCAACTTCATACTACACTATACCTTGGATGAATGCGTCCGAGCAAGTCGCGGTCGGCGGCGGCCGAGTATTTAATTTATCTTGGGGCACCGGATGCACAAGATCTCCATTCTGCGGCTCTCAGAGCAACGAACTGGATATCGATAGTTGGAATGTCGATTACACAACCGATAATGGGAGCACATGGGTTAGGGCAACTTCTGTGAGGAAAGACAGTTCTCATGTGCCATATGGCTTGGTTTATGGCATACAAGTAAGAACCTTTACCCAACCTCATCCCGGTGAAAATGTTTTTTTTAAAGTAACTGGTGTGTTGAGTTATACGGCTCCTCGAGGAATGGTTTCCGTTCCTTTTAATCAATTGACTGGTAACCGTCCCACAGCCACAAGGATCGTGCCAACAGAAACTCCTAGAATTACGGGCACGCCTGGACGGACTCCCATGCCAACGGCTACAATTCATCCAAATGCACCCGCAAAGGTTTCGGGACTGTATCTAACAAGTTATTGGTACGGCGGAAATAACGGTCTAGGCAACGTGGCAATATTAAAATACAAGGCTTATTGGCAACCATTGTCCGATTATCCGACTCCCGTTTCGTATTATGTGATACAAAGGTCCGATAATAACGGTCTGTATTGGTACGACTTTCTGTCAACAAAATGGTCGGTCACTGGAGTGGATTTATTCACCGATTTCCAAACTAAATCAGGTCTTTTGTTTAGAATTCGTGGAGCAAACCAGTTCGGAGATGGGCCTTGGTCCGATCCGGCTGGATGGTCCGCTGCGAATCCAACCTCGACGCCCATGCCGTCTAATACTCCAAACATGCGAACGCCGGTGCCAACGGCCACTCCCGTATTGACAAGTACGCCTAGGCCAACGCCGCTTCCTACATGGACGCCTGAGCCGACGGCGACTCTTATGCGGACCGCCACCCCAGCTCCTACGCTTATGCCGACTAGAGCCCCAAACGCAACTATTCGACCAACAGCGACACCAATGCCGACGCCGATGCGAACAGCCACGCCGAGGCCGTCAGCCACGCCGAGGCCAACGCCGAACAAGAAGTTTAATCAAGCAATATTCATCGACAATTCAGGGAACGTAACAAAGCAGTCCGTGACTCCGGGCCAAGCATTGCAGTTCAAGAGTAGCATCCTCCTCGGCTATGCGGAAGACGGGAATTCGGGAGGAGATTGCTGGGTTTGCGCCCAAAACGGTCCCGTTAACATAGGACCCATCACTAGCGAAAAGTGTCTTTCTGTACCCGGACGCAGCACTACCGAACAAGGTCTGGACTGCTGCCAAGGCAACACGTACCAAACAGGGTCTTGGTCTCCTTCATCGAAATCGTGCGACTTGGCTTGTAGAAACATTTCAGAAATATGCGCAGACAGCGTCAACTGCGGTGCTTTTAGATGCGACCAACTTTGCAGTTGGGCCGTAGACCCTTGTGACGAACCAGACTGCTACGAAAATTGCAGCGGAGCATGGTGTGAAGGTGGCTGCAATCAAGGAACTTACGGACAATATAAACGTTACATTGCCAGTTTAAATCCTGTATTTCACCCGTTCGTGAAGCCATTCAACGCTCGATACATATGTGGAGGAGATTCAGCTTTTACGTTGAAGTGTCCGGAACCGACTCCTACAGCTCCCTCTACAACGCAAACCCCGACGCCATCTCCGACATCAAGTTCAAGTTCGTCAAGCAGTTCCGCATGCGATGCTGACTATATTGCAGCACTCAGAGACTCTTGTGAGGCGAAGGGGGGATTGCCAATTCCGCATATAGACACTTGCATATTCTGTGAATGTCCGCCTCCCTTCGTTTGGGCTGGAGGGCTGTGTCAAGCACCATATTCAAGTTCGAGTTCAAGTCCCTATCCTTCAATGCTCAAATCGAATCATTCGACAGTTAATTGGTAAATAACACTTATAACGTCAAAAATTAGAAACGACTTCTCTAAATAACTTCATGAGATTGTTGTTTGTTATTTTAGCATTTGTCGTGCTGCAAGGATGCAGCAAGGAAATCCCTTGTGGCTGCGGCTGTTCTAATTGCGGCATAGAATGCAGAAACCGCTGCGAGGGAACAAGATGCCTCTTGGGTGAGCCGTGCTGCAACAAGTGCATCTGCCCTAAAAAGAACCCGATCAAGAAAACTTAATCAACCGAATTTTAAGACATACTTCTTGCGGCTCGGGCTGTTGCATATACTCAAAATCATCCTGGAGTGCATGGCGTCAGGCAACTTGCCGATTTTTTCGGCCAATTCGTACGCCAAAGAGTAGACAAATTCCTCAAAACTCTTGTAGAACTTCCACATCGCCTTATTAAAAAGTTTGTTGTTGTCAATTTTTATGCCGTTGTGAAACGGCATTTTTTTGTTGTTTGGCTTGAAACTCTCGGCGAAGATTTCTTCTCCTTCTTTTGCGACCAACTCCTTATCGAGCGTGAGGTCTGTCAAGATTCCGACATGACGCGAAGAAGAAATGCTCCGCTTTACATCGCTCAATTCGTGGTTGAACTCAAGACCGTTCGCTAAATATAAATCCCTCAATTCAAAGAAAAATTGTTCGTAGTCGATCATTTTCCCTCCATAAACTCACAATATTTTTTGCCCCACTTATTGCTTTCCAAGATCATTCTACTGTGTAAATGGCTCGGCAAAGGGCCGTGCAGTATGTTCTTGCTCAAATTAAAGGCTATGTAGTAAACAAAGTCTTTCGTAGATTCCCTCTTGGCATCCGAAGAAGAACAGACTTGCTCCCATTCCCAAATAAATTCGTGCTTTTCATTGAGATAACAATCCTTCAACTCATCAAAAAAGGCTCTAAGTTCCATCGCTCATCGCTTTCAATATGGCATCTCTTTCCACCGACACGGTTACTCTCTGTTCGGAGGTATGCCATTGTACCCATGCCCGGCAGCACCCGCACAAGGGTTCGTAATCCTCGCATTGAGGTCCGAAATGGGCGAGAATCTCGTCGTACGTCAAGGGAAGAGTCACGTCCACCCAGTTGACACTTGAGCCGTGTCTTTTCTTGAGAGCGACCTTCTGCTGAGCGGAGGTCATCATTTTGGACTTCTTAGCCATTTTGACCCCCGGAAAAGATTAAGGAATACGATTCCCTCACGAGCCTCTCGACCGCTTCCAATACGGGAGGTCCATTCTCACACAGTTCCAAAGCCAAGGGGCCTTCTCCGCCCCTCATAGTGCAGTCCATGTGAATCACGCCAGTGCTCAATTCCTCTATCTCAAAGCGACATCCGGCCAATATGAGTTTGTGAGCCATTTTTTCTACTTCATCTGGCATGTCTATTTCGGTCGGAACTTGCTTGCCGTCAGGCCTTAAGAACTGCGTGAATTTTATGGACATAGTTATTCTCCGTTTAGTTTTTCAAGTCTTCAAGAACCGCCGCATATTTTTCTGTCCATTCGTTCTTTTCGCTAAGAATCATTCTAACGTGAATGTGGTCTGGCAATCTATGCGTCCTTCTACCAAGTTCTTTCCAGAATTTGCAGAATCCGAATGCGACTCTGCACATGTCGATCCAATCAATAGTTTTTTCGCGTTCAATATTGCATCCTCTGAGGATATTTGTCGCCAGCGTTTCTTCGACCATTATTCCAATTGATTTGAAAAAATCTACGGACTGCCAAGGTTGCATATCGGCAGGGCCGAGCAAAGTATAGATGCAAACCGCGTCAATGATACTACCATCATTTCTTAAGTAGCAATGATAAAACCTGTCGTTGCCAAAGTGTTGGATGAGGTCCCTTGCAAATTCCGTACCGTCTATTGACATTATTGTAGTCCAAATTTTGAAGCGTGTAAATCACGGCTTTTTGAATTCTTGGTCCATCGTGGACTTGTTTCTTGGCGACTCATTGGCATGGATAAACCAAGCAAAAACGATCCCCAAGACGAGCGAGAATGCCAAAAATATCGTTTTCAAGGAGTAATTCCTCTTTTGTTGAAAGATTCCTCTTGATCAAACTGAACGGTCTGAAATTCTCCACGAAAAACAACGTAGCACAAGGGCCACGGCAAGATTTCCTTGACCGATCTGTAGTGATGCAGTCCTTGTTTGGTTCGCACCATGAAGTGTGGAACGCTGGTGTTCGGTCTGAATCTAAGTACGAACCTTGGGCGGTTGGTCCTTTGAATCCACAAAAGCGCCAAGGCGCCGACGAAGCAATTTCCGTATCGCATATTTCCTCCTTGAATCCCTTTTTACCGTCCAAGAAAAAATTTTCAGGTGCTTTACAGATGCTCTTTCGGTGGCTATGATCTAAGTCAAGAAACTAAAAACTCGCCGTGCTTGTGTTGCTGCTTCAAGCCTTTTTGAGGCTGTCCGGCAAAAACGGTGACTCAGCGGGAGGTAGTCGGCAAGCCATCGGCCAAACGCCCGTAGCCCAAGGTGGCATCAGTCCTTTCTGTCACGCTTGGGCAAAACCACCCTTTAAAAAGGGTGGTTTTTTCTAGGCGACGGGCCAAATTGCCCATTTTAACTTTGTCCTCGATAAAAAACTTGCTCTCCTGATTTTCTTTGCTCGGACGGTTATCGGATTGACCGAAACCACCACATGGAGATAAACTTGAAAACCCACTTTTGTATACCTTATCGACCGATTGAAGACAAGACGAAAAGAGACTTGGAAAAGACGATCCGTGAATCCAACTTGTTGTTGGAGCAGCACCACCAAAAAATGAAGTCGGCGCGAGGAGTCTCCCGGCACAACAGGACTTCTTTCTTGGCTAACGTACAAAAGTCTTATATCCCGGGTCGAGATCTAGAGATCAGTGGAATAATCATTCCCGCCGAGGACGCCTCTGCGATTTTGAAGACAAAGGAATTAGAATGGGATATGCTGTGTGCGTACTCCAGGTTGATTGAGAAACTTGCGTTGAGGTGGGGCGAGAACTTGTCTGACGGATCTCTTTCGCGGGAGGATCTTGAGTCCGAGGCGGTAGGGGCCGCAATTGACGCGTTGGCGCACTACACGAAGGAGGAGCGTTTTTCGACATACCTCCACCACTGCGTGAACCGACACCTTTCCAAGGTGTTCAACAAGACCAATGGGATGTCTGACCTTCCTAACAGAGCAATAAAACTCAGACGCGAATACAAAAAACTGATTTGCAAAGAGGGAGCCACATTTGATAGTGTGGTTGAAGAAATGGGAATATCCACAAAGGAAGTTGGTGTTCTGAGGGCTTCGCTTTGCATCGCCCGGAACGTAACATCATTGGGCGATAACGGGTTGGACAATGACGGGCAAGACTTATGTCCGACCGTGAACCCCGAAACTGTCGATCTGGACCCCAGCATCCTCGCAATGGTAGAGTTGTCTTCGTTTGAGCGGGCGGTTTTAGATGGGTTTCTCGTCTCCGGCGGAAAAACGTCTGCCTCCAAGAGTCTGATTAACCCGGAAACTCAAAAACCCTACAGCAGAATGGCTTGTTCTTACGCTTGGAAGCGGGTGAGGGAGAAGATTGAAAAGGTTTACGGAAGAGCCGCCTGATTTTTGCATACCAGACGGATACGACTACACAAGGAGAACGAACATGCAACGAGAACTGATCTTCAACCCACCGGACATCGAGACTCGCCGCCGGATGGTTGATCCGAGTAATCCCGAGTTCAATCTGAACAATTTCATCGGAAACGAGGAGGCCATCCGTCGGCTGAGTCGAGCCGTCTTCTCAGCGTTGGGAAAGAAGAATAGGAATTGCTCCGATTACTCGTATGCGCTTTGCGGGCCGGCATCCACGGGCAAGACCTACTTGACCAAGTTGTTTGCCGAGTCGCTTGGCATCCCTTTCGTGAGCGTGGAGCCACAGAGTATCAAAAGGACACACGATCTTTTTCTGGAGATCGAGCGCACTTGTCGCGAGTTCAACGAAGAGATTTCCCTCTTTGATTATGGCAACAACAGTTATCATCTCCCCCCGATGATCGTGTTCATTGACGAGGTCCACAACCTTAAGAAGTCCGTCGTACAAGGTCTTCTCAAGGCTACAGAACCCAACGACAGAACCATGGTGACGGAAGAAGGGTTCAAGGTTCTGACGCACAAAGTCTGCTGGATGATCGCAACGACCGACCGAGGCGACCTTTTCGACGCTTTTGACACCCGCTTCCAGAAGGTCAACCTCCGCCTCTACTCCACCAAAGAGATGGCCCAAATCATCAAGATGAACAACCCGGACTGGGATGACGAAATCTGCTTGATCGTCGCGAAGTACAACTCCCAAGTACCCCGTGAGGCTCTTGCTTTTGCAAGAGACATGCGCGTGGAGCAAGAGATGAGCGGAGACCCTTGGGAGAAGGTCGCGGAGGCTGTCGCCAAGGATCACGGCATCGACGAGTGCGGAATGACCTTTGCCCGAGTGGAAATCCTAAAGGCTTTGGGTCAGAATCCCGTCTCGGCGGCGCAACTGCCGTATGTGGTTCATGTCAAGGAGGACGAACTTAGGAAGTTCATTATGCCTCCGCTCATGTGTCGTACGCCCGACCGGGAACCGCTCGTAACTGTATCCAGCCGTGGATACACGATTACCAAGGCCGGACTGCATGAACTGGATAGCCGATTCATCTCAAACCGAGGCGTTGATGCGATGCCCGAACACATGAGGGGCGAGACTGAAGTCCTTGAGACTGAGAAAGCCGCTGAGAAGACAAACATCTCTGAACTGGCGTCGGCGATTGCTGAATTGCAGAACCGGATCAAAGAAATCAAAAATTTAGCCTCTTGATAACAAAAAAGAAAGGTTTACCATGAGTGATGGATGTAAGTTTGCCTTGTGTGTTGCTGTTGTCTGTTTGATTTATCCGCCGATGCTGGGTTATGTGTTTGGCATGGGTATGTTTTTTGTCGGCGCCTATGTCCTTTACCTTCTCATCGGAGGCAACGCAAGATTCTTCGGCTAGTCTCCTGAAAATTTGATTCCGGACGGTTCGTAGTTGTGCCGCTTTACAACCCCCAAATAACTGGCTAAAGTAACGGCAAGAAGATTTTTCCAAAGCACAGATTTTTCTAAACTTGAAAAGGAACTTGATAATGCCTAAGACCACCAAGACCACCAGTAAGACTTCTCCCGCCGCAGCCGAGCAGAAGCATTCTGTTCCCATGATCAATCCGGAAACCGCCGTCAAGAAGAGCGTTATCGATCGATTTCGAGCCAAGGCAACGCCGACTACTAAGAAGGTGAGCAAGGATGATCGTCCGGTAATTGACATTGACGAAGAGACACAGAAAGCATTCATCGAGTATGCTGCTGTGGCGGAGGTCGCAGACATCGCGGGAGACGAGAAGAAGACCCAGAATAAGCAGATCGTGGATGCGCTCTACGATAGGTTTACGGATGTTCTTTGGGATTCCAAGACGCAGCCTAGCAATCCGACAATTGAAGCGCGAGTGAACGGACGGTTGGAAGCCACCGGAATGTTCATCGTCAGCACTGGGTCAATGATTAAGGTTGCTATGCCGCCCGTTAAGCCTGGCGAGCCACTTGAAGATGCTCTTGTCCGGTCTTTGACCGAGATGGGGCTTTCCAAGTCCAATGCGACACGGCTCGTGAGTGAGGAAGTGTCTTTCGTTCCGCAGTGGAGTCTCAACTTCACAGATATGATGAGAGGTGTTTCCAAGTCTGGGACCATCACTCCCGCAACGCCCGTACAGATGAGCGCGGCGGAGGCTCTCTTCATGGTAATCCAAGGCGAAGATGCCGAAGGAAACGCCTTGAATGCCAAGAAGAGGCTTGAGATGATCAAAGAGATCAGCGATGAAGGCTGGGAGGCCCTCCAGAGAAACGTGAGTGACCAGACAACCTACCAGCCCACCTTGGTGGATGGATCCGGCTTCCTTGACCGAGTCTGCGGCTATGCAGATGACAGGGAGGATCTCGGAAAGATTCTGACCGTGTTCAAGCCGGTATGTTCACTTAAGAGCGTTAAGTACGCCGTTTCCGATAGCAAGGAAACGAAGAATGAGCGTCTGTTCGAGGAGTTCAAGGATCTTGTCCTCGAAAACTGAATTTCGTTGCCAGCGTGGCTACGATTGTTCCTTTAGTCAAGGAGATTTCAATGGAGACTAAGGTTAACCTTAGCGAGAAGATTCGGGAGCACCTCAAGTCGATCAAGCCCTCCGACCGCAGCCCCAAGGCCGTGGTCGAGGCTCTGAAGGCGAAGGGTATTAAGGTTTCGCCAACCCTTGTGGCTGTGATTAAGGGCCGTATGGGCGGCAAGGCTACCAAGGCGAAGGCGAAGGCGAGGACAAAAGCAGCGGTTGTCCGAACCAAGACCAGCACCAACATGGAAAACCTCATCCGCGCCAAGAACTTCTTGAACGCCGCAGGCGGCATCAAGGAAGCGAAGGGCTTGCTAGATGCGGTCAATAGTCTGATTTCTTAACAGTCTGATTTGTTGAATTATGAAAGCAAGGCCCTTCGGGGCCTTGCTTTTTAACATTTCTTTCGAAAGGATTCGTTATGAACGAAAAGGATTTAGATTATTGCCCCTCTCCTCAGCAAATAAAAGAGGCAATGCAAAAGATCAAGTTGGGTTGGTCTCCAAGAGAAGAAGAAAAAAGAAGGGTCTGCGGGAGGCCCCGAGACTATACGGTTCCGTTTGTGGAAACAAGCGACCTTCTGTATCCGGAAGAGTGATCGTCTTCACATGCCTGAAAAGCCTTAGCCAGACGGTCATAAGACATGGAAGATTTCAACCCCAAGGAGACGATTATGATCAAGCTCACGCAATACATGAAGGCTAGAGCCAAGTTTGAGAAGGTAGAGTGGTTGCTGACCGAGGACAATCTGGCGCCCTACTATGATAAGGGAGTCAGAAACTTCTTCGGCGTTGAGATCGACGACGAAGGAAACTTACTGGAAGATCAGCAGCAGCCCTCGTTCTTCAACAGTTACAAGTCAGCAAGCATCAACTGAAAGGGAAGTCTATGTTTGAAAATCTCCAGAAGGCCGTAGACGAACTCCAAGCAGACTCAAGTAGTATCGGCAAAGTGGATTTACTCAAGAAACACTTGGCCGACAGTTTTGTGCGCAAGGCGTTCTTTTACGCCTACAATCCGCTCTACCAGTTCCATGTAAGCAGTTCGCTCTGCAAGAAGAAGGCTGGGCTGAGAGGACATGAGTATGACGATATCTTTGCTCTACTCGACGGCTTGAGGACTAGATCCGTCACTGGGCACGATGCTGTCGGAGCCGTTAACTCGTTTGTGGCCAAGCATCCAGGCCGCGAGGATCTCATTTATTCAGTAATAGACAAGGACTTAAAAACGAGGACCGCCGAAAAAGTTATCAATAAGGCGGCCCCAGGTCTCATTCCTGAATTCGAGGTCGCCTTGGCGGAGAAGTTCGAAGAAAAGTTAGTCAATTTCGCCAAAGACAAGTGGTACGCCAGCAGAAAATTAGACGGCGTTCGTTGCCTTGTCGTCGCGGATGATGCGGGAAAGGTCACTTGCTTTTCGCGGCAAGGGAAGATTTTCGAGACCCTCGGCGTGGTGGAGGAAGAAGTCAAGAAGATCGGCCTCAAAAATTTCGTCTTGGATTGTGAGGTATGCCTCTTAAACAACGATTCTGACGACTTTCAAGGGATCATGAAAATGATTCGCAAAAAGAACTTCACAATCCCCAATCCGGTTTGCAAGTTGTTTGACTTCCTCACCATTGAAGAGTTCACATCTAAGAAGAGCAAGAGAATCTTGTCCGATAGGCTGGCGGAACTCCCGAATTTAATATCGGCTAAACACCCCGTCTTGCACATACTTCCCCAGATACTTATCGAGAACAAAAAGCAGTATGACGATTTCATGCTTGAGGCTGTAGAAAAGGGCTGGGAGGGCTTGATCCTCCGAAAGGACGCGACCTACCAAGGAAAGCGCAGTAAGGACTTGCTCAAGTGCAAGAACTTTTCAGACGCTGAATACGAGGTGCTCAGCGTGGAGATGGGTCCGTTCCGATACGTCCTTGACGGCAAGGAGAAAGAGGAGGAGATGCTTTCTTGCGTCACTATCAAGCACAAGGGCTATGAAGTAAGAGTAGGGAGCGGATGGACAATCGAGGAAAGGAAGCACTACTTCAAGAATCCTAATGACATCATCGGAAAGACTATTTCGGTGCAATATTTTGCTGAGTCTCATAATCAAAACGGCGAGATTTCTCTGCGATTTCCAACCGTGAAGGTTGTCCACGGAGAGGAAAGAGACACTTGAAAATTGCAGTGGTCCTTGGGGCTCATGAAAATTCGCCCGTCTACAAAGATACCTTGGAGTCCATTCGTCATTATTTGACGAACGAAATACTGGTCGTTGTAGACGGGATTAATTGGAAGCAGTTCGCAGACGAGAATTCCGTATTGAAACTTGAAGGGTTCTTGCACGGGAAACCTTCGGCTCCGTATAGGAACGTGGCGTTGGGTCTGATGAAGGCATGGGATACTTGGGGAGAATCGGCGGACTGGTATTGCTACATAGAATACGACTGCCTTGTCGGATCCTCAGAGATAAAAAACCACTTGAGACTCGCTGCTGAACAAGGGTTTTGGATGCTAGGGAACGACCACAGAAACCCGGGCGGGTCCATACCGTTTCTAGAATCTTTTTTGAAAGAAAAGGCCGAACTTCATTATTTCCTTGGTTGCTGCGTCTTCTTCCACACCAAATACCTCCGGGCACTCGCACAAGATAATTTCTTCAACAAGTTCTTGAACTTTACGAACTTCAGAACTGAGGCTATAACCGTAGTTGATGATCTGAGCAGGCCTCAGATGGTTTACGATCTCAGCGAATTCATGTATCCTACGCTTGCGGTCAAGTATGGAGGAAAGGTTGCCGAACTCGCTTGCTGGAAGGATCCTTCGTGGGTCGGCAACTACGAACAGTACCCAATGAGGTTCAGACCCGAAATCACGACAGAAGACCATTATATGGCCGCTTGCGTCATGCACCCCGTAAAAGATATTGAGAATCCGGTACGAATATTTCATAGAAAACTTCGCAACAAGGAAATTTGAAATGAGAAGAATCTTTGCCTTAATAGCAATTTTTTGTGTTTGTTTTGCGGCTTATATGTTGATTCTTAGCAATAAAGCCGAAAAGATTGTCTTTGTCCCGCAAGATAAATCTGCTGAGAATCTCGTTCTTTCCGAACAAAAAGAAGAAGAAACCAAAGAAGAATTATACGATCTGGGCTACAAAAAAGGATTTCATGCCTTCATGTCGCAAACTGGAAGGGAAGGTCCAGAAGTGGCCTATAAGTATACAACCCAGATTGAAGAACACGAAGAAACCGAACGGTACACTGATGTAATTGACAAAGGATATGTTGACGGATACCACAAAGCATCAGAATTAGGGATTTGCCCTAGGTGATATTTATTATGAATTAGACTACGAACATATCTACGAGGAGAAGGGCGTGATTTGTGCAATGCGTTTAGATAAGGCCGCAACCCCGGAACAGATCATTAATTTGATTAACAAGGCCGTATCGAACTACGTTAAAGAAAATGGAGAACCGAAAGACGCATTACTAGTGGTCTCTGTATCAAAAATACAAGACGAAAAATGAGCGGGGCCGAGCTTCTACGCAAAGCAACGGCCCGCCCTGTCATGGACTCATTTGATCATTACAATTTTAACGTTGCTGTCGCCTATTTCAAGTATTTTGAACTTCTTGAAATTTTTGCCTTTGGAGACAAATATGGCGAGATTACTGTTACTTGGCCAAGGCAATTTGGGATTTATCCTTGAAACATAAAACACTTTTTGCTTGGTGTCAGTCGTCTCATCATCTATTCTTAGGTTGGATTCGCTCATCGTTACTACCTCCGTGTAAACGAACACATATATCTACACTAGAAGACCTTCAAACATGCGAGCAATTGGAAGAGGTTTTATGTGGTTTTGGAAATTTTTTTGCTTTGCTTCCTGAAAAGGCAACTCCGGATGGTTATCGACATAGAGGTGTTAATTGAGTCCGGAAGAAGCCTACGCGCAAGCCGCCAAGACAAACAAACGCATCCCAGATTACGAAAAGATAATCTCGAAAAGTGCGAACTGTTCTCTCCTATATGCCCAGAAGGTCTGCAAAGGGGCGTTCTTGGCAGGAGAGAAAGTAATTAAAGAGGACCCTTTCAACGCTTGGCTGTATTGCCGAGACGTAATCAAGTGCCGATGGCATGATGCAGAAGAGAAGATACAGAAGGATCCCCATTCCGCTTTTCACTACTGTATAGATCTAATGGGCGGAGAGAGATGGATCGAGGCTGAAGAACACATAATGAAGTCTCCAGTATGGGCGGGAGCATACGCCGAGAAAGTTATCAAGGGAAGATGGAAGGAGGCAGAGTACCGAATCGCAAAAGACGAAGATGCCGCGGAGGACTACTGTCGGTTTGTCATAAAAGGAGATTGGAAAGAATGGACAGACGAACAGATATCAATGTCCACCGTATGGATGTACTTCTACGCGAAAAGCTTGGGGTTCATGCTACCCGAGAAAATGCACGAACACATGATGAAAAGAAGAAGTCGGAAAGAAGAGTATGTCTTGAAGTACATTAAGGAATTCTGTAAGTGAAAAAGACACCCAAGTGGCGCACCGACAAGAAATGGGCCTTGCGCATGGCTAAAAAAAGAGGCCAAAGGCTCCCAGAGGTCGAGCATCTTTTTGAAGAACATCCAAACTACTGCTTGGATTATGCTAAGTGTGTCTTGAAAGGAAGGCTACCTGAAAAACTGGAGGTTTCTTTTGCGGAAGCCTTGTCCAAATTGCAAGGAAGAGATATCGCAAACCATCTTGTTTCCTATAGCGACATAGTCAAGAGACTCCCAGAAAATCTAGAGAACATGTTTGCAGAGACGGTGAAGGATCATATCGGAAACCCATACGGATGGGGCGTCAGCAGATGCGTGAAATACATTAAAAATTGCGAAGAAAGGGTTTCTGCGGAACTAGAGCAACTCTTTTGGGCCAATAACAACACAGCATTCACATACTCTACGCTTTTAAACACAAGGATTCCTGATGAGTACGAAAAAGAACGACTTAAGTTCTTTGAGCCAGACGAATTTGTTGCCTATGCAAAAAAAATATTCAAGGGTAGGATGCCAGAACACCTTGAAGAATTGATGGTTGACAACATTGATTTAATTCAAGGGTACGCTGAACACATAATGTTCGGACAACTTCCCGAAAAAATCCACACGGCAATGATAATGAAAAGTTTTAGAGAAGAAGACAATTCAACAATTGCTCATTATTTGAGATTCGTTAAGGGATCCAAAAACTATGCGATCGGTTTTTTGTCTACATTTGAAAAGACAACAACGGTTCAAGAAGTTCTTGATAAGTTGGGCGACATAGAGGTGTGGGATTGAAAGACTGGGTCGGCATACAATCTTACATAAATGCTAGGGATTCGGATAAGCCCGCATCCAAGAGCATGGAGACGCTAATCGCTCAAAATGGCGAACTCGCCTATTTTTATGCGTTGAGGGTTCTTCATTCGCCCTTTCCAGAAGGAGAAGAGGCGATATCTAGAATGCCAGATTGGGCCGTGAAGTATTCCAGGTTCATACTCAAACGAAGGTTCATTAAGGCAGAAAAGCACATAGCAAGAAGCCCTGAGTTTTGCTACGAATACTTCAAACACGTAATAAAGAAAAAACTTCCCAGAAACATGCACCAGTCAATGATAATGCTTAGTTTCAACCAACCCAACAACTACTTTATATCCAAGTATCTCAAGGAAATAGAGAAATAAATTTCCGGGTGGCGTGACCGCAAAATAAGATCCTGAAAACCGAATGCTGGATGGTTATCCTCTCCGAAAGGGAGAAATAATGTTCAAAGTCAATGAGATCAAAAGCTGGGCGAAGAAGCATGGAATAACCGTTAAAAAGCAAGGCGAGGGTTATGTCTGGTTCAAAGAGGATTTGGAGGCTGGAGTTCCAACTTCTTTGGACGAACTCGTGATTGGGGTGTATAACCATATCACCGACAACAAGTTTTTGGATCATCAGAAAAAATACTTGCCGACGCCAATCATCTAAGTCTTTACAAAAGACGATCCGTCGCTATAATCGGATGTTTGAGACAGTTCGGAAATTAATTCTTTTACAAGGCGGCAATTCCTCCCACGCGCTGGGTCTCCTTGCCAAATTCAAATGAATCCTCAAACCATGCCTCCCGTTGAAAATGTTTTCAAAAACATACATTCGGGCGGGGGCTGGAGCGGAGTTTCTTCAGGCGAAGGCTCTTTGTTGCAAAACACAAAAAATTTGAGAACTATTCTTCCTGGGATATTGGATTGCTTTAAGATAAAAAGCATTTTGGATATTCCTTGTGGAAATTTCAATTGGATGAAAGAAGTTAATTTGTCTAATGTTTCTTACATAGGCGGCGATATTGTTAGCAATATAGTAGAAAATAACAAACTGCATTCAAGAGATAATTTGAAGTTCATGAAAATAAACATAATCGAAGATGAACTTCCCGAGTCCGATCTAATTATTGTCAGGGATTGCTTCATTCATTTTCCCATACTTTATGTGAAGGAATCCGTAAAAAACATCAAAAAAAGCAACTCAAAATATATCTTAACTACAACTACTAACGAAGAAGAACATTGCAACAAAAATATCGAATTTGGATCTTGGACATGGTTGAATCTACAAAAAGATCCCTACAATTTTCCACACCCTATTATGCAGATAAAAGAAGAAGAAGATTCTAAATTCATATCTCTTTGGAATATAAACGACCTTCCCGATTTTTAGGATCACTGCTCTGATTGAACCTGTTTACAAGAGAAAAAATCATGCTATAATTTGTCCCGAACACGGATGGCCCAATCATGAACAAAGGAGAAATCATGACGACGACAACAAACAAGACGGAAATAAAAGTCACGGGAAAAATTCCCGTCGAAGGTGCAAACATCATTATTCAGCACGAGGACATCGTCACGATTGAACTGGAGTTGAGTTCCGACTCGGTCACAGTCGCGGCTTTCGGCGACGGGAACACACCCTCGGTGATGCTAACGCACGACAAATTCTCGGCACCAATAGACCACAATCAAAAGAACGAACTCACCAGAGTGGGGTTTGAAGAATTGAAGGGTTACAAGGTGTGGTCTTGCGAACATATCGGAGAAATTCTGAAAATCTGCTTGACAAAGGATTACTTTTAATCCCGATGTTCAAAAATTTCATGACCTCTCTCCACAGAATATGGAATCCTTGGCCCTTAAACCCGGTCAAGATTCCGGACAGAGCGTTCGCGGTCTCGGCAGAGACAGACAAATTCGGTCCATATATGTGGGTGTGGGACGAAGGAATAGGGGTTTTCTTCGTCTTCAGAAACATGCCTTGGGCTAAGGTGAGATTTGATAAGAGGGCCGTTCCTGGTTTGATCAAGGCCTTGGAGAAGGTCAATGACAAACTTGATTGAGTGCCTTAAAATTCTTCCCACAGACTACAGCGAGTATGGCGGAGATATTAAGAGATGGGAACGAAAAGAAATCAACTACCCAGATTGCTCGATGGGGTGCAAGTTCTTTGTTCAATTAGAGGAGCAAGTTAATTTCGGCGCATTAGGAATCTGTGCTAAAAAAGGAGCGCCAAGAGCCGGAATGCTCACTTGGGAACACCAAGCAGGATTGGATTGTTTTGAGCGAAAATAGAACATGCAAGTCAAATCTCCATGGATGCCGTCGTTTTCAAAAAGCCATAGCAAGCATATGGCAAGAGAACTTCATATTGGCTTTTTATTTCCCTTGATCACTGGTAATTTGTCCATACCGGAAACAAAAGGCTACTGGTACTTGTGCAATGAACAAGACGACTCAGAAGGTAGCGAAATATACCAACTAACAAAAGAGTTGAGAGAATCTGGTGGAAGGAAATATCTTTTCGCACGCCCAGAACAATGCTTCGGGGTTGACAGAAGTTCTATCATAATCAAGAAAAACAAAAAACTTCATCCTGATTCCAACTGGCTGGACGGTGAGTGGAATGCGGTACTACAGAACGAAGATTTTGATCCCGCCCTCGTATATTTGGACACTACTTCGTTCGCAGACAAGATCCCGGCCACCCAAGCCTTGAAGGAAACGCTTCACAGATGCAAAAAGAACACCTTGGTCATAGCGAACGTGATGATGAACAATGCAAGAGCAGGAAGTGGAGACGTATTTTTTGATAAGGAAGCGTTGATAGAAAACCTCCTCCACGACGAACACTCAGAAACTTTCGCAAATTGGAACATCTCTCCGAAAAACAAGAAACTAAACTTGTTTCACAGTTATGAATATAGAACAAGAAAAACTCTCATGAGAAGTTACATATTCTTCAAGGGAGTTCTTCCACACACATCATTGATCATAAACGAATTCAATAAATTCAGTGGTCGTTATTCTTTTTCCTCACAAACCCACCAAATCGTATAGGAGTAGTCATGGACGGCAATTCTTCGTATCAATTCAAACCTAAGGCCCCGGACAACTGGTCTGTTAAGACCTACGACCGAAACGGAAAGAAGGTGCAACTGATACGGTTGAAACCTTGGCAACTTGAGGCTCACCTTCTCTTGAGGGGCGCCTCGTTCGGCTTCTTGAGGGCTTTCTGCGGGTCGGGTAAAACCATTGTTGCCCGGAGCATTGCTGCGCACAAAATCATCACAACGGGAAAGAGACAAGTCTTTTGTGTGCCGAAAAACGAAATCGGTAATGATGGCTTCGCTAATTATTTTGACATTGAGATACCCGGAAGACGCGGAAGTAAGAGGGTGTTGCACTGCGACGCCCCGATCAATTTCTGCTCAGCCAGGTCATCGTCTAAGATCGACGAACTAATTCGTATTTTGTGCAAGGATCCGGTAGTGGACGACTGCGCAGGCAAAGACCGGATTGTTTCATCCATGCAGATCGTCATCACCCACCAGTGCTTGACTTTGGCCATAAGAAAACTCAAGAACAATCCCATTATGTTCAAAAAGTTCATCAAGAATAACACATTCTGGATCGACGAGGGCCACCACATCAAAGGTCACGACGAGTCCGAGGAGGAAAAATCCACCATGAACTTGCTTGGCAAGTTCGTGAACAAGGTCTTGAATAGCAAGGAAGAAGGCGTCGAACTGTTCGCCATGACGGCCACGCCGTACAGAGGCGACTATTCAAGGTTGTTCTCGGCCAAGCAGTTGGACGGATTCGTAAATTACTCCTTGGACTTCTTGGTACATTTTCCTACCTTGGGGATCGAGAATGTCGATATGGAACTTGAGGAATACTCGGACATTAACGATGTCATCAAAAGGGTTTGTTACAACATCGGAGAAGAGTTGGGCAATAAGCACTTCGTATTCGTCCCTCCTACTGGGAGGAAGTGGCGGAAGAACCAAAGCGACGTAGAAAAATTATTCCAAGCGATCTACCAAGTCATAATGCAGAAGACCGGGTGCGACTTGGAGAAGGCTAAGTCCATGGTGCTCGATCTCGTAACGAAAAGCACACAGAGTTTTAACGACAAACTTCTGAGACAAGAGCCCAAGGGGGGCGAAGATCACTCCTCTAAGTTCACTGTCGTGGTCGCTTGCATGAAGTGTAGAGAAGGAAGCGACTGGTGTCCTTCTGATCGGATACACAACACGAGCATGGAAGATAGCCCTCCATTCATCTTCCAGACAAACGGCCGGCTCTTCAGGTATTTTCCAGGAAAGAAGCAAGTCAAGATTCGCTACTACCGAGAGAAGTTCAAGACCATGTCCGTCGGCAAGAGGGAATTCGTCTCTGACAGAGTGAACTCCATCTTGCACTACATGCTGATGGACGACATTCTAAATCCCATCATGGTCAATGTCCCCACATTCATTTCTTCCAAGAAGAAGAAAGAGGAGCGGGATTCTAAGAGGAAATACACCACCCTCGAAGAAATATTCTCTCACCAGTACCAAGAAATGAAGAGGTTCCTCCTCACTGGGATGGCCGACATGGACTTCAACGAAAAAGGCGTTGACCAAATCATCTCCCAGTCCATGCAGAAATATCTTCCTGAAAAAAGGAAGTTTACCAAGGGTCAAGTTTCAAAAATCAAGATGGCACTAAAGGTGTTCCTCTTGAGGTGCAGATCCGGCGAACTGCGGACCCAAGGAATTGACGCGTCCTTCATCCGTAAGAACGGATTCGATAGTGTCGTGGAAAGCAAGAGAATCGGCGGGAACATGTACACCAGCAACCTCACCCTCCAAGACCTCAAGAAGTTCCGCGAGACCGCGAAGAAGATCAGCCTCACCGAGGAACAGAAAAGGCAAATCTGCGCGGGCATCCACAAGATCGTCTCCGAAAATCTGCCGGAGAAAAAAAGGAACGACCAAGATTATCTCGACCACTTTGCCAAGACCCTCCGGGAATTCGTCCGCTTCCAGAAGAAATACGCTGGATCTTTCGGAACCAAATACTTCTCTCCGGAGGGCCTCGCGAAACTCGTCAAGAAGTCCTTTGACCACACTAGCAAGATGATCGGCTTGTTCAATAAACACTGCTTAAAGAAGGACATCTGCTTCGACTTTAGCAAGGACTCCAAACTCGCGGGCAAGTTCGTCTCCTTGAGGGCCGCTTGATGCTTCATAAGAGCGAACTTTACTCTTTCAAATTCTAGTCTAGAATATTGGTGTCGAATCGTGTCGAATCAAAACCACTAAGGAAAGTAATATGTACGAACAAATCGCGGATAAGATCACCAAGTTTGTCTTGGCCACCTTGAATGAGACACTGCATGGAACGGCATTAAACGGCCAATCGCGGCCCAAAAACAATACATCATCTCGCCTCTCCAAGCGTACAACTAAAAACGCATTGGCCAAGGCAATCAAGAAACTCCGCCCCCGCTGGTTTGGGGAGATCGGTTCTCTTGAGGCCGTCGTTCAGAAGATGCTCGTTGCAAGCATGAGCCCCACTCACAAGGCCCAAGCCACTAGAGCCCTCAATAACTACTCCAAGAAGAGGGCCGCCGAGATCGGCAGCACTCCCAAACGAGTCGTCGCAGGCGTCAAGGCCGCCGTTACCAAGCGAATTAAGAGCAAAGGTTCAAACACATGCTCCACAAATTGAAAAGCACCTACGGGGAAATAGCCAAATACTTCCCAGAATTGGAAGGCAGAATCTCCTCTTCCGACCGCAACAAGCAACTCCTCACGGAAATGGCCGGAAATGGAGAGCCCAGGCCAAGCCAAAAGACCAAGATAGGGAGATTCTTGAGCGAATGCACCAAGCCATCCAGCGTGATGTACGATGCCAAGTTCCATAAAAAGATGAAGAAACTCAGGCCCGATTGGTTCTGGTCCCAGACCGAAGTCGCAAGCCAAAAGAAAAAAGAACTCATCAGGATGGCTAAAAACGGAGAAGATAGACCAAGCCACGACAAGACCAAACTGGGTCAGGCCTTGAGTAACTACACAAGGAAAAAATCCCCGGCATACGATCCCGCATTCGACAAAACCATAAGAAAACTACGACCGGATTGGTTCTGCGTACATGGCGCCTACGGCCGCTGCTAGCCCCTTTGCACTTCCAGCCTACGACGGAGATGCTTCAAGCCCCCATGATCAAAAAAACAGCAATTGTTTTGACAATCTTGTTCTGCTCTTGCTCTTTCAAGTCTGACAAAAAATATGTCATTGTCGATAGTTTCAGCCAAATAATTCTTGAGACTGACGACAAAGAAAAAGCGTTCAAGCAAGCTATGGAAATGACTCTTTTAGGAAGAGTGTTGCCATCTAAACCCGAGTATTTTGTAGTTGAAGCAAAAAATCACTAGGCTAATCTATTGTGATATTGACCCTAGGCCATATGTGACTTAGAATGGCTATTAAAGGAGTCAAAAATGAATACAAGATTTGAGTTAGAACAAGCCTTACAAGAACTCTGGCAGATATCTGAGGACTTGCAACTCGTTGCAGACAACATCATAAACGGCGATATGGCAGACGAGGAAGTCGCCAACACATTGATTGGATTGAGAAACATCCATCTTTTGCGGTGCCAGAAGACCGACGATATTTTTGAAGAACTAATCAGCAATGGAAGTCTGCGATGAAAAAAATGAACCCCGAATTAGCAAAAGCCTTAGCGAAACTAGAAGAAGCCCAGCAAGGAAAATGGCTTGAGGACTTCGAACTCAGTGGGTACAAATTGGTTTGCACTTCTATTGCTTGTCCGGAGCAGTATGATGTCTTTAACGAGGCAGGATCGAGGGTTGGCTACCTTCGTCTTCGTCACGGCAAGTTCCGCGCGGAATGCCCAAGCGTGGGCGGAGATACGGTTTACGAATCGCATCCCGAAGGCGACGGTATATTTAATGATGAAGAGCGAATCCCCGAAATCACGAAGGCACTCGAAGGCATAAGGAAATACTGGGAGGGTCTCGTCGGATGATAACCTTGATAGGCGACGTCCATGGCAAATATGATCGCTATCACAAGATTATCCGCCAAACTGATCGACATCCGTATACGCTACAAATCGGCGACTTCGGTTTTAAATACGATACGCTGAATAATGTAGATCCAGAAAAACACAAGATACTTGGCGGCAACCACGACAACTACGCCGCACTTCCGGGCATGCCTCACTATTTGGGCGATTATGGTTATTCTTCCCTCAATGGCGTAAAGTTCTTCTTTTACCGGGGAGCCTACAGCATAGATCGTCAATACCGGACGATTGGCATAGATTGGTGGGAGAAGGAGGAGGTGGAAATCGAATCGTTCATGAAAGCAAGAGAACTCTATAGGGAAGTCAAGCCAGACTTGGTAATCTCGCACGACTGCCCTGAAAGTATCAGCCCCTACCTCCTTGATCCTTGGTCCAAGATCTACCAGAATAAGACTGGATGGGCACTTCAAGAGTTGTTCAACATACATCAACCTAAACTGTGGCGGTGTGGTCACTACCACAAAAAGTGGTCTATGGATGTGAACGGCACAAATTTTAAGTGCTTGGACGAGTTAGAGATTGAAAGGATACAAAATGCTTAGAAACAGAATTAGCCACTGGTGTTGTTCCAAATTTGCGGATTTTGTGCGCGGAGAGAAAAAGCCTCTCGCTCTTGAGTGGGGAAAATGGGAAGAATGGCATCAAGAAGCAAAAAAAAGAAGACCGATAAGGCACTGGTTGGCTGAGGAGGGCTTAAGAAAGATTCAGAACATCTTTATGTTCCCGTCGGATGTTTACCATTCAATTAAGTCGTACGTGAGGAATAGATGGATAGACAAGGTTCACTGCTTGAACACGGGCCTCAAGCCTGGCTCGTACTACGATTTAGATCACAGAATATTGCATGGTCTTTTCAACGAATTAGTCATATTCGTGGAGATGGATTTGGCCCACATCAGCAAGTGGGATGAGACCAAAAAATTCAAGTTCAAGAATGGTCGTTCAGTAGAGGCTGCTTACGACTATTTTGAATGGGCTAGCAACCTTAAAGACGAAGTTGACGGAAAGAGCAAGCAGAGCCAACAAGCCAAAACTGCTATCAAAATAAAGAAACTGTACGAATGGTGGACAATAGATCGTCCGAACAGGCCTGATCCTTATGTTGTCAGTGGTTATCAAAAAATCTATGCCGATTTTGATGATGTCTTCAAAAGAAAAAAAGATAAAAAGCAAAAGGCTTGCTTTGAACAATTGTGGGATATCGAGCAGAAGTATGAAGATGAAGACACGAAAATGCTAATGGAACTGATTAAGATCCGAAAGAATCTGTGGACATGATGGGCTGGGGCGTGGGAATCAATCATTCCCACGCCCCAATTTCATCATAAAATATCAAGCGTCCAGACTGCCGCCGTCTATATGGACGTACTGAAGGTTGTTCCAAGCCGTATTGCCGTCGCCAATCTTGAATTTGAGTGTATCGACCTCAAATCCGCTCTCTCCGGCGCTAAGTGTGGGATTCGCGGCAACCCACTCGGCAGCCGTACCTCTTCTCAACTGGATCAAAGTTTCTCTAGCCATCTGTCCTCCTGTATTTTGGGCATGAATGGAAATTCGCATTTATCTATTAGTGTGCGGAATAAATCTGTCGTGGGTTTGGTAAAAGTTGACTCCAAACTCGCACTTGAAAATTCATCGAGCATTTGATACGATAAGATATATAAGGAGAAAAACGTGGACTTAAAAGGTGAAATGATGAAAAAGTACAAAAATGCCGTCTTGGACTATTTCCGCATGGAGTGGGCCAGTCCGAAGTGCCCTAGCCTCATGCTTGGATTCCGACAAGAAATAGACGAAATCATCAAACATTGCCGATTAAACGGTGAAAATGTCCCTAACGCATCCAAAGAAATAGAAGTTTTTCTTCAATTAGTTAAGGAGGAGTTGTGAGCCTTTCCGAACGATTTTCAGTAAAAAAAGAGAACCTTTTTGAGAGGTTCCCAGATATACACATTTCTATAGATCCTTTCGAGCCAAAATACAAGGTCAAGTATACGGAATGCGTCAAGGAGAGGGGAGCCGTAAGGTTTGAGCAGCGAGAAAAAACACTCCCTAAGGAAGTCTTGCAGAGGTTCATTGAAGAGATATGCAAGTAGGAGATGAAAATGAAGGAAGAAAAAGAAATGATACAGAGTGTGATTATCACATTCAGCGACGGGAAAAAGGCAAGTTTCACTGGTCTCGCCGTTGTATTCCAAGAGAACCAAGGGATGAAAATATCCGACATATCCTTCACACCACCAAAGCCCATGCCTTCAGATTGTACATGGGGGAAAATATGAACAACGACTATATCAAATTTGTACTTTTTGCATGTTGGTATTGCGGTATAGTCGTTGCCCAAGGGTGGTGGAAAGTCTTGGCAACCGTTTTTCCTCCATATGCTTGGTATATCTTCGTAGAAAAAATGATGAAATTCTACGGGATAATATAGTCATTTCAAAAGTCTATATTCGTCTAAAATATCAGTCTTGTCCATGTGATCTCGTTGAGAGTAGAAAGAAAAATGAGAACATATTGCTTCTCCAAAAATGCAATTTGGTGATCCGAGTTCTCTTGGCTTGTCTGATGCCAACCACTGCTCTTCGTCATGGCCTACTATTCCATTAAATTTTGCAAATTCTGAGCCAAACCAACATATACAGTTTATGGAGACCCTTTCGTAATTTTCTATTACTATTGGAGAAAATCTATATTTGTCTAACTGATTGTTTTTTATGTTTTCAATTAGTTTTCTATGCTTATTTTCTGCCAAGATAGGATTTTTCCATCCATTTTCATCCCAAGAATTAAATCCATAATGCGGCTCTGGTTCGTAGACTCCATTCTTTTGACAGAAGTGATCACATACCGCATTGTTCACGATATTTCCATATATCAAGAAATATTGTGGATTTTCCAACCTAAATTTGTAGATTTTCTTGAAAAAATCTTTCTCCGCCCAGACGATATCATCGTCTATTCTTAAATAAATTGTGTTTGGATCTATTGCGTTCTTAAAAAAATTATGGATTGCCCAAGATTCTCCTGCCCTATCAGTGTTTGGAGGCAGATGCTC
>Ga0114963_10000479_pt1 | contig 26565 bp, 20 predicted proteins | sample C_131016_EF_Meta_FD_87019 | JGI IMG/M metagenome (GOLD analysis project Ga0114963, IMG submission 87019) | Freshwater microbial communities from Lake Croche, Canada to study carbon cycling - C_131016_EF_MetaG | ecosystem: Environmental > Aquatic > Freshwater > Lake | place: Lake Croche, Canada... | reverse complement strand
GGCAAAGGCCTTGCTGGCGCGCTCGTAAAAGGCAAAGCGTTCGAGCGAGGCGAGCGTGGCACCATCTCCATGGGTGGCCAGACAGGCACGGAAATCGTCAAAGATCGGCATCTGTCCGGCAGGATCACCGACGACCTGCATGTGCCAGGCACAGTCAGGCACAAAATCATCCAGCGGCATCACCGACAGGATGGCGTTTGCGATGCGCGGTGCGTCGATGCCGTCCAGCCGGATCAGCGGGCGCCCCAAACTGGCGGCCGGGAAATTGGCATCGGCAATCACGATCTCATCGCCGTGTCCCATAGCGCGCAGGGTGGACAGCAGATCGGGACCAAGCAGCGGATCAATCTGTTTCAGCATCACGGTGTCCTTATATGGTCAGGCCGGAACGGGTGCATGGGCCGCAATCAGCCCCGCAGTTTTCAGATCCGCCCAGAAAGCGGGTGGAATGGCGGTGTCGAATTGGGCGGCGTTGCGGCGCACCTCGTCGGGCGTTTTACCCCCGGGGATCACCGAGACAATCGCCGGATGGGCCAAGGGAAATTGCAAGGCCGCACAGGGCAGGGACACATGATGGGCGGTGCAGATCGCCTCGATCCTGCTTACACGCTCCAGCACGGCCGGCGGGGCCGGCTCGTAATTATAGACTGCTCCCGCGTGCGCGCCTGTGGCGAGAATACCGGAATTATACGGTCCGCCACACAGGATGCCGATGCCGCGTTGTTCGCATAGTGGCAGAAAGGTCTCGAGCGCGTCCTGCTCCAACAGCGTATAACGGCCAGCCAGCAGGAACAGATCGAAATCACCCTCGCGGGCCAGCCTCTCGCACATCTGCCAGACGTTCAGTCCCGCTCCGAACGCCGCAATCCGGCCCTCCGCACGCAGATGTTCAAGGGCTTTGTAACCACCCTCCATGAAGATTTTGAGATGCTGCTCGCTGGCCCCGGCACTGCCATGGGTTTCGGCATCGATGTCATGGCAAAACAGGATATCGATCTTGTCGACCCCCAGCCGCTCCATCGAAAAATCGAAGGAGCGCATGACACCGTCATAGGAATAATCGAACACCACCTCGCGGGCAGGTGTGTCGAAATAATGGTCCTGTGCCGAACGCTGGTCGCGCGCGCAGGGGCGCAACAGCCGGCCGATTTTGGTCGACAGCACCATGGGCTCGTCCCGATGCTGCCGCAAGAACGGGTTCAGCCGTGTTTCGGCAATGCCGAGGCCGTAAAAGGGGGCGGTGTCGAAATTTCGGCAACCGATCTCCCACGCCGCATCAAGGGTGGCGCGGGCTGCCCCGTCGCTGATCGGTGCAAACAGATTGCCCAAGGGTGCGGTGCCGAATCCCATGGATGTGAACGGCAGTTGCTTGCCGCTGCGGGTTGTAAAAATACGGGTCTGAAGCAAAGTCCGGTTTCCTGATCCTTCGGGACGCGACCATTTTGTTGAATTCTTGTCTTATGCTATTCAATAAACATCATCCAGACGAGCAGAATTGTTGTGTGAAAGGCCGAAAGATGTCCTCGAAACTTGATCAACTCAAAAGCATGACCGTGGTGGTTGCCGACACCGGCGATATCGAGGCAATCCAGGCTTTCCAGCCCACCGATTGCACCACCAATCCGACATTGATCCTCAAAGCAGCCCAAATGCCCGCTTATGCGCATCTGGTGGACGAGGCGGTCCATTGGGGCCGTGCGCAAGGTGGCGATCAGGCGGCGGTTGTGACTGCGGTCTGTGACAGGCTGGCCGTGACGTTCGGCACGGAATTGAGCCGGATTGTCCCCGGTCGTGTCTCGACCGAGGTCGATGCGGATCTGTCCTTCAATACGGCTGCGAGCGTGGCCAAAGGCCGCGCCATCATTACCGACTATCAATCACGCGGCGTCGGACGCGAGCGCGTGCTGATCAAGCTGGCCTCGACCTGGGAAGGAATTCGGGCCGCCGAAATTCTCGAGCGCGAGGGCATCAACTGCAATCTGACCCTGCTGTTCTGTCTGGCCCAGGCGGCGGCGGCGGCTGAAGCGGGTGCCTTTCTGATCTCGCCGTTTGTCGGGCGTATTCTGGATTGGCACGCCAAAGCCGAGGGGCGCACTTTCGCGGCCGATGAAGATCCGGGCGTGTTGTCGGTGCGTGCGATCTATGCCTACTACAAGCGCCACGGTTACAATACCGTGGTGATGGGCGCGAGCTTCCGCAATCAGGGCGAGATCGAATCGCTGGCAGGCTGTGACCGCCTGACCATCGCGCCGGCTTTGCTCGGTTCCCTCGCCAAGGATCAGGGCACGCTGGTGCGCCAGCTCGATGCGGCGACAGCGGCCGGTCAGGGAGCCGACAAGCTGGCGAGCGACGAGGCCAGTTTCCGCTTTGCCTTGAACGAGGATGCAATGGCGACCGAAAAGCTCGCCGAGGGCATCCGCTCCTTCGCCAAGGATCTGAGTTCGCTGCGTGCCATGGTGCAAGCCAAGCTGGCATAAGCTCCGGTCTGCCAATATCCAGAGAAAATCCGGCGCAAGGCCGGATTTTTTTTAGGCCTTTTTGGCTGCCGCCCTGAGGCTGGTAATGGTGGCGCCCGGGGTCAACACTTCCGGATTGGTCAGGCAGTGGATGATCGCGGGCTTGCCGGACGCCAGACACCGCTCGAAGGCAGGTCCGAACTCGTCGGTGTTTTCCACCCGCTCGCCGTGACCGCCAAAGGCGCGGGCATAGGCGGCAAAGTCCGGATTTTTTAGCGCGGTGGCCGAGACGCGCGCCGGATATTCGCGCTCCTGATGCATGCGGATGGTGCCATACATGCCATTGTCCACCACCACCACGACGATCGGCAGCTCATATTGCACAGCGGTGGCAAATTCCTGTCCGTTCATCATGAAGCAGCCGTCACCCGCAAAGGCCACGACCATGCGGTGTGGCTGGGCGCGCTTGGCCCCCACGGCCGCCGGCACCCCATAACCCATCGAGCCTGACGTCGGCGCCAGTTGCGCGCCGTGCTGGTGGTAATGCAGGAACCGCCCGACCCAGATCGCATAATTACCCGCGCCATTGGTGACGATCGCATCCTTGGGCAGCTTGCTGCGCAATTCCATCATCACGGTGGCCATGTCGAGCTTGCTGTTATGGACCGGGGCCTGGTTGGTCCAGCCGAGATAGTCGTCATGGGCGCTCAGGGCATCGGCTTCCCAAACAAGCTGGTTAGGCGGCTGAACGGTTTCGAGCGAGGCGGCAAAGGCTTTCGGGCTGGCATGAATACCCAGCGTCGGATGATAGACACGGCCCAGTTCCTGCGCGTCGGCATGGACATGCACGAATGCCATTTGCGGCTGTGGAATATCGAACAGCGTATAGCTTTGCGAGGGCATTTCGGCCATGCGCCCGCCAATCAGCAAGACCAGATCGCTGGAGGCAATCCGCTCTTTCAGTTTTGGATTGGGACCAATGCCGATTTCGCCGGCATAAAGCGGATGCTCGTTGGGAAATAGCATGGCACGGCGGAACGACGTCGCAACGGGAAGCTGGAACCTTTCGGCAAAGCGCACCATCGAGGCAATCGCTTTCTCGTTCCAACCCGATCCGCCCAGAATGGCAACCGGCTTTTTGGCGACCCAGAGCAGCTTTTGCAATTCGGCCATCTGGGTCAGGCCGGGCCAGGTCTCGACGGGCTCGATACGCGGCACCACCGGCACAGCGGCCATATCAAGCAACACATCCTCGGGCAGGCCGATGACCACAGGGCCGGGGCGGCCCTGCATGGCGACGTGGAAGGCGCGCGCAATGATTTCGGGGATACGGGCGGCATCGTCGATCTCGGTCACCCATTTGGCGGTCGAGCCGAAAAAGGCTCGGTAATCCATTTCCTGAAATGCGCCACGTTCACGCATGCCGCGCTCGATCTGGCCGACAAACATGATCAGCGGCACGCTGTCATGCTCGGCAATATGGATACCGGGCGACGCATTGGTGGCTCCCGGTCCGCGGGTGACCATGACAATGCCCGGACGGCCCGACAGGCGGGCTGTCGCATCGGCCATCATCGTGGCCCCGCCTTCCTGACGGCAGACAGTGACGTTGATCGCGGCATCATGCAGCGCGTCCAGCACCGCCAGATAGCTTTCGCCCGGAACACAAAAGACATGTTCGACCCCTTGGGCCTGCAAGGCATCGACGATCAATTGCCCGCCCGTGCGTGCTGCTGTCATGGTCCTGATCCTATGGATGGGGTCTGCTTTTTACCGCTTGGTGGTGGAAGAAAACATGTCATGCCCTTTTGCAGGGGCACGACATGTCCGGATGATCAGGCCGTCACGCGCTCTCAAAAGAACGCCTGCAGCCCGGTGATCGCGCGGCCGAGGATCAGCGCATGGATGTCATGAGTGCCTTCGTAGGTGTTGACCGTTTCCAGGTTCTGGGCGTGGCGCATCACATGATATTCTTCCGAAATCCCGTTGCCGCCGTGCATGTCACGGGCCATGCGGGCAATATCGAGTGCCTTGCCGCAATTGTTGCGTTTGACAATCGAGATCATTTCGGGAGCCATCTTGCCCGCGTCGAACAGGCGGCCGACGCGCAGGGAGCCTTGCAGGCCCAGCGAGATTTCGGTGATCATATCGGCCAGCTTTTTCTGCACCAGCTGGGTCTGGGCCAGCGGGCGGCCGAACTGCTTGCGGTCGAGCGTATATTGGCGGGCGCGGGCATAGCAATCCTCTGCCGCACCCATCACACCCCATGAAATACCGTAGCGGGCGCGGTTGAGGCAGCCGAACGGCCCCTTGAGACCGGAGACGTTGGGCAGAAGATTCTCTTCCGGCACGATCACGCCATCCATGACGATTTCGCCGGTGATCGAGGTCCGCAGCGACAGTTTGCCGCCGATCTTCGGTGCGCTCAGCCCCTTCATGCCCTTTTCAAGCACAAAGCCGCGGATTTCATTGTCATGCACCGCCGACTTGGCCCAGACCACGAAGACATCGGCAATCGGCGAATTGGAAATCCACATTTTCGAGCCGGTCAGGCGGTAGCCGTCCGACACTTTCTCGACACGGGTCCGCATGCCTGCCGGATCGGAGCCTGCATCGGGTTCTGTCAGGCCGAAACAGCCGATCCATTCGCCCGATGCCAGCTTGGGCAGATATTTCTTGCGCTGTTCTTCGGTGCCGTAAGCATAGATCGGGTACATGACCAGCGAGGATTGGACGCTCATCATCGAGCGGTAGCCCGAGTCCACACGCTCGACTTCGCGCGCCACCAGTCCGTAGGACACATAGCTGGCATTGGCGCAGCCGTATTGTTCGGGGATGGTGATGCCCAGCAGGCCCAATTCGCCCATTTCGTTGAAAATGGCGCGGTCGGAATGTTCGTCGGAATAGGCCTTGATCGCGCGCGGCAACAGTTTTTCCTGCGCATAGTCGCGGGCCGTATCGCGGATCATCCGCTCGTCTTCGGTCAGCTGGTCATCAATCAAAAAGGCATCATCCCACTGGAAGGCTGCCGCTTTCTTCATGCTGTCTGAGGCACTCATAATGTCTAATTCCCCTTATCCTGCATCGATATCGAAGCTTACACCTTGTGCCAGAGGCAGGCTGGTGCCGTAATTGATCGTGTTGGTCGCCCGACGCATATAGGCTTTCCACGCGTCGGATCCAGCCTCGCGGCCGCCACCCGTTTCCTTTTCGCCGCCAAAGGCCCCGCCAATCTCGGCACCGGACGGGCCGATATTGACATTGGCTATGCCGCAATCGGAGCCGTCAGCCGCAATAAAGCGTTCTGCCTCGCGCATGTCGAGTGTAAACAGCGAGGAGGACAGACCCGCACCCACGCCATTCTGCATTGCAACCGCGTCCTCGAAGGCCGAATAGCGGATGACATAAAGGATTGGCGCGAAGGTCTCGCGCAGTGCAGGGCCGCTATGCGATGGCATTTCGACCAAGGCCGGGGCGACATAATAGCCCTCTTCGCAGTGGTCCACCCTTACGCGGCCGCCGCCTGTGATCGTGGCGCCTGCCCCTTTGGCCTCGCCCAGCGCTTTCTCCATCAGCTCGAAAGCCTGCCGGTCGATCAGCGGGCCGACCAGCACGCCGTCGCGTCGCGGATCACCGATCTGCACCGAGCCATAGACCTTGCGCAGTTTCGGCATCAGCTGGTCATACACGCTCTCGTGCACAAACAAACGCCGCAGGGTGGTGCAGCGTTGTCCGGCTGTGCCGATGGCCGCAAAGGCAATGCCGCGCAGGGCCAGATCGAGATCGGCAGACGGGGCGACAATGGCGGCATTGTTGCCGCCCAGTTCCAGAATGGCGCGGGCAAAGCGGGCCGCCAGTTTGGGCGCGACCTGGCGTCCCATTGCGGTCGAGCCAGTGGCTGATACCAGTGCCACGCGATGGTCATCCACCAAAGCCTCGCCGATGTCGCGGCCACCAACCAGCACGCTGGCAATCCCGTCGGGCAAACCGCCGAATTTGGCCGCGGCCCGCTCGACAATCGCATGGGTGGCCAAGGCGGTCAGCAGGGTCTTTTCCGAAGGCTTCCAGACGACGGCATTGCCGCAGACCAGCGCCAGCGCCGCATTCCACGACCAGACCGCGACCGGAAAGTTGAAGGCCGAAATGACGCCGCAAATGCCCAGCGGGTGCCAGGTTTCCATCATCCGGTGGTCGGGGCGCTCGGTGGCAATCGTCAGGCCGAACAATTGGCGCGACAGACCGACCGCATAATCGCAAATATCGATCATTTCCTGCACTTCGCCCAGGCCTTCGGAGGTGATCTTTCCGGCTTCGAGCGTCACCAGACGGCCCAGATCGGCCTTGGAGGCGCGCAATTCCTCGCCCAGCAGGCGCACGAATTCGCCACGGCGCGGCGCGGGCACCTTGCGCCAGCTTTTGAAAGCGGCTTCGGCTTTGCCCAGTTGCGTCTGTGTGTCAGCCAGCGAGGTGGTTTTAACCGAGGCAATCACGCTGCCGTCAATCGGCGAGCGGGCCTGGATGCCTGAAGAATGGCTGGCGTCAGCCTCGATGAAATGGCTCGAGGACACGCCGAGGCGTTTCAGGATGGCAAGGGCTTCATCGCGCGGAGACAGGGACATTCAAGCAGCCTTTATTCGTCGGTCAGCATCTTATCCATCAAAACGCTATTTTGTCGGGACTGGCAAATAGGTTTTGTCTCGTTTAGCGTGGAATATGAGCGTTTCGCACAAAGTTTCAGCCTTTGAGGGAATAAAAATGTCGGATCATGCGCCTGTTTCAGCCGATGTGGTGATCGTCGGCGGTGCCGCGATCGGGTCGTCCATTGCGTATCATCTGGCGCAGGATCCGGCATTCAAGGGCCGGGTCGTGGTGGTCGAGAAAGATCCTACCTATGCCAAGGCGGCATCGGCCCTGTCGGCGGCCTCGATCCGCCAGCAGTTTTCAACGGCCGTCAATATCCGTATTTCTCTCTACGGAATGGGCTTTCTGCGCCAGTTGGGCGAACATCTGGCCGTTGATGGCGAAGTGCCGGTGATCGACCTGCACGAGGGCGGCTATCTCTATCTGGCCAGCGGTGCGGGGCCCGATGATCCCGGAGCCGTGATCCTGCATGACAACCATGCCATCCAGACCCGCGAGGGCGCCGATATCACGCTGTTCGACCGGGTGGGGCTGGCCAGGCAATTTCCGTGGTTGAATGTCGACGATCTGGCTTGCGGCTCTTGGGGGCGCACAGGTGAGGGCTGGTTCGATGGCTGGGCCTTGATGCAGGCTTTCAGGCGCAAGGCGCGTGCGCTGGGTGTCACCTATGTCACAGACGAAGTGGTGGATGTCGTGCGCCATGGGCGGGTGATCAGCGGCGTGACCCTGAAATCGGGAGACCGGATTGCCTGCGGCACGCTGGTCAATGCGGCCGGAGCTAACGGGTGCAAGGTGGCGGCTCTTGCGGGGGTCGACATTCCGGTCGTGCCAAAGAAACGCTTTGTCTACACCTTCCATTGCAAGCAGGCGCTGGCAGGCGTGCCCTTGCTGATCGACCCGAGCGGGGCATGGTGCCGGCCCGAGGGCAGGCCCGATGCCGCGGGCCAGATGTTTATCGGCAGCATCGCCCCGTGCGAAGGCGAGGCCGATCCCGAGATGGATGACCACGATTTCAGCGTGGATCCGCATCTGTTCGAGGATAAGCTCTGGCCTCTGCTCGCCCACCGGATTCCGGCTTTCGAGGAAATCAGACCGGGGCGGGCCTGGGCCGGTCCCTATGATATGAACCTCTTCGATCACAATGCCATTCTGGGTCCGGTCAACGGTATCGACAATCTTCTGCTCGCCAACGGTTTTTCGGGCCATGGGCTGCAGCAAAGCCCGGCGGTGGGGCGCGCCTTGGCGGAATGGGTCATCCATGGCCATTACCGGACGCTGGATGTGTCCGATCTCGGCTTCGACCGCATCGCCAAACAGCAGCCCGTATTGGAAAAGTGTATCATCTGAACCGAGCTGGACAGCTTATCCGCGTTGCGGCAAGGCGACGGCAGCAAGGCCGGCCCCAACCAGCAGCAAAGCACCCGAACGGTTGAACAGGCGGATCGCGCGTGGCGAGCCCATCACATCGCGGGCGCGGCTGGCAGTCAGCGCGTAAAACAGCGCATTGGCAAAAGCCAGCACCAGAAACGTGCTTTCGAAGACCAGCATTTGCAGCCAGAAATCCCCCTGCTGGTCCATGAATTGCGGCAAGAAGGCAATGAAGAAGGTCAGACTTTTCGGGTTCAGCGCGGTGACGAACCAGGCATGCAGCATCATGGTCGAGCTGCGCGTTTCAGCCTCGCGCGGCGCCACCTCGAAACGGCCGCCCGCTCTCCAGAGACCGATGCCGAGCCAGACCAGATAGGCCGCGCCCAGCCATTTAAGCCCGAGATAGAGCGTGGCCGAGGCCTGTAACAGCGCGCCCAGTCCCAGCATCGACAAGCTCATTGCGGTAAAATCACCCAGAGCCACCCCGATCGCCGTCGGCAGGGCAGCCCGCCAGCCCTGCCCGAGCGCATAGGACACCACCAGCAGGACGGTCGGGCCGGGGATCACCACCAGAATGGCTGAGGCGGCAGCAAAAGCCAGCCAGATGTCGAACTCCATGGCTGGCCCCCCGCTGTGTGGTCAGATCAGGTTGCGTTTGGCGAGATTGCGCATCAGCTGTGAGGTGCCGAAGGTCCACGGGGCGCAATCGTTCGAGCGTTTCATGCGGTTGACCAAAGCCCCCAATTCCGGTGTCGCAATGGTCACCACATCGCCCATTTTATGGGTGAAGCCCTCGCCCGGATGGTCGCGGTCGTCGATCGGGGCAAACAGGGTGCCGGTGAACAGCACCGCCCCGTCTGGATACTGGTGGTTGCGGTTGAGCATTTGTGCGGTCAGATCGGTGTAGTCGCGGCTGATCTGGTCGAGCCGCGAGGCGCCCTTCAGCACATAGCCGTCGGTGCCTTCCACCGTCAGTGACAGCACGCAATGGCGCATCTGGTCGAGCGTGAAACTGGCATCGAAGAAGCGGATGAACGGACCGATGGAGGCCGAGGCATTGTTGTCTTTGGCCTTGCCGAGCAGCAGGGCCGAGCGTCCTTCCACATCGCGCAAATTCACATCATTGCCGAGTGTGCCGCCGACAATGCGCCCGTCGGACGACACAACCAGCACCACTTCCGGCTCGGGATTGTTCCAGTTCGACATCGGATGCAGGCCGGCATCGAAGCCGGTGCCGACAGCCGACATGCTGGGCGATTTGGTGAAAATTTCCGCGTCCGGTCCGATGCCGACTTCCAGATACTGGCTCCAGGCGCCCTGCTTGATCAGCACATCCTTCAAACGCATGGCCTCGGGCGAGCCGGGCTTCAGCTTGGACAGGTCGTCGCCGACCAGAGCGACAATCTCCTTGCGGATTTCTGCGGCGGCTGCGGCATTGCCGCGGGCTTTTTCCTCGATCACCCGTTCCAGCATCGAAATGGCAAAGGTGACACCGGCGGCTTTGACAGCCTGCAGGTCGATCGGGGCCAGCAGCCAAGGCTTATGCGGTTCGCGGTCGTCTTCGGGGGTATTCGCCAACAGAGCGGCCAGATCGGTGATGCGCTCGCCCTTGACCGCCCGCATCGCGCCGGCAGGGTCGTCTTGTTCGCACAGATCGTGCATGGTCGGGAAGTGCGCGGAAATGTCATAGACACCATCGGCACGGATCGCGACCACCGAGGGGCCGTCCACTTCGGGCCGCCAAACGCGCCCTGCAAGCGCGCCCGTGGTGCCATCGTTTGGCAAGGTCTGTTCCGGCGTCAACAGTAATTTGGTCATGCGTTTCTCGTCCCGTTATTCTTCTATCGCTGCGTGTGATGGGCCTACAGTGTCGGGCTTTTGGGCGTGGGGCAAGACGAAAATGGCAAAAAAATCCATGCTTTCCGGCCAATCAGATTTGATCTGCGCCCTGCGCATGGGCTCTATCGGCCCCCCAACCGTCGAAAACAGGCAGGCAGAGGTTGAAATTCTCGGCCTGTCGTGGTGTTGTAACTGTCATGAATACTAACATGTTGAAACGGGGTTACGTCTGATGAACGGTTCTGCGGCACAAACGCCACGCACGATTTTGCTTTCGCCTTCCGACAATGTTGTGGCTGCCGTCGATACCGTCGACAAGGGCGTGGTGGTCAACGGCGTCACCGCCATCGACCGGATTCCGCGCGGTCATAAAATGTCGCTCACCGGTCTTGCCGAAGGCGAGCCGGTGATCAAATTCGGCCAGATCATCGGCTTCACCACCAAGGCGGTGCTGCCCGGGTCATGGTTGCACGAGCACAATGTCGGCATGCGCGATTTTGCCCGTGATTACCGTTTTTCCGAAGATGCCCGCGAGGAAGAGGTTCTGCCGGTCGAACAGCAGGCAACTTTCGAGGGGTTCCGCCGCGCCAATGGCAAGGTCGGCACCCGCAATTACATCGCGATCCTGACCTCGGTGAACTGCTCGGCCTCGGCCGCGCGTTTCATGGCGCAGGAGATCGAGCGCTCCGGTATTCTCAACGATTACCCGCATATCGACGGCGTGATCCCGCTGGTGCATGGCGGCGGTTGTGCGCTCGACATCAAGGGCGAGGGCTACGAAATCCTGAAGCGCACCCAGTGGGGCTATGCCTGCAACCCGAACATGGCGGGTGTGGTGATGGTTGGACTGGGCTGCGAGGGCTTCCAGATTTCACGCTGGAAGGATGCCTATGGCATTACCGAAAGCGATATGTTCCGCACCATGACCATCCAGGAAGTCGGTGGCACCAAGAAGACGGTTGAAGCCGGCGTGGAAGCCATCAAGACCATGCTGCCGATTGCCAATGCGGCGCGCCGCCAGACCGTACCGGCATCCGAATTGATGCTGGCCCTGCAATGCGGCGGTTCGGACGGCTATTCCGGCATTACCGCCAATCCGGCACTGGGCGCGGCTGTCGATCTACTGGTCCAGCATGGCGGCACGGCGATCCTGTCCGAGACACCCGAAGTCTACGGGGCCGAACATTTGCTGACCCGCCGCGCGGCCACACCGGAAATCGGCAAGAAGCTGGTCGATATGATCCATTGGTGGGAGGATTACACCGCCCGCAACAAGATGGAGATGAACAACAATCCGTCGCCGGGTAACAAAGCGGGTGGTCTGACCACCATTTTGGAAAAATCGCTGGGTGCCACAGCCAAAGGCGGCACCAAGACCATGACCGGTGTCTACCATTACGCCGAACAGGTCACCGCCAAGGGCTTCGTCTATATGGACACCCCCGGTTATGATCCGGTGGCTGCCACCGGCCAGGTTGCGGGCGGTGCCAATATTCTGGCCTTCACCACCGGACGCGGGTCGGCCTATGGCTGCAAGCCGACGCCTTCGGTCAAATTGGCGACCAATTCCGAAATCTACCGCAAGATGATCGACGATATGGACATCAATTGCGGCGATATTGTCGACGGCGTCAGCGTCGAGGACAAGGGCAAGGAGATTTTCGACGTGCTGCTGCGCGTGGCCTCCGGCGAACAGTCGAAGTCCGAACAGCTTGGCTATGGCGATGCCGAATTCGTGCCCTGGACCGTCGGCGCGACCATGTAACCGCCTCCGTCCACGCGTGTGATCGAAGCCGATGCCCGTCAGGGTGTCGGCTTTTTTATGCCCCGTATGCGAGGGCCAGATGTTCGACCGCATCCAGCAGGATCCGGATCGCCTGGTCAATGTCGTTCCGGCTGGCAAATTCTGCCGGATTATGGCTGATGCCGTCGGTGCAGCGCACGAACAGCATGCCGATCGGGCACAGGGCCGCCATGGCCATGGCATCATGGCCAGCGCCCGAGGGCAGATGCAGCGGCCTGATCTGGTGGCGGGCGACCGCTTCGGCCAAAGCCTCCTGCAAGGCGGGTGAGCAAGGGCAGGCCGGCGCGTCGTAGAACGGTGCGATCTCGAGCGCGACTGTGCGACGGGCGGCAATGGTCCGACATTCCGCTTCGATGGCCTCAACCATGGCGATCCGCTCGGCATCATCGGGCCCGCGCATATCTAGGGTAAACTGCACCCCGCCGGGGATCACATTGACGGCATTGGGCGACACAGAGAGACGGCCGACGGTTGCAACCGTCAAAGGGGCTTTGGCGCCCAAAGCTTCGACGGCCAGCACCATTGCGCTGGCCGCAGCCAATGCGTCCTGCCGCAAGGCCATCGGCACGGTGCCAGCGTGGCCCGCCTCTCCGGTTACGGTCACGCGGCGGCGCGAGGCCCCGTTGATGGCGGTGACAATCCCGACAGGCAGGGTCTCGTGCTGCAACACCGGACCCTGCTCGATGTGGATTTCCAGATAGCCGAGCACTTTGGATGCGTCGCGGGCAATCGAGCCAATGGCTTCTGGCTTGCCGCCGAAGTCCAGAAGAGCCTTGCGGAAACTGATGCCGTCCTCGTCGACCCCGTCCAGCGTTGCCGGATCGAAAGTGCCTGCCAAGGCACGGGAGGAGGAGAGATTGCTGGGGAAGCGGACATTTTCCTCATCGCCGAAGGCCAGAATCTCCACGGTAAAAGGCAGGCGGCGTCCGGCTTGCTTCAACGCCTCGACCACGCCGATGCCTGCCACCACACCCAGCGTGCCGTCATAGGAGCCGGCATCCTTGACCGTGTCGATATGCGAGCCGATCAGCAAAGCGGCTGCATCCGCAATGTTGCCGTGATAGCGGCCGACCACGGTGCCCAGCGCGTCGATCTCCACAGTATCGCATCCCGCCTCCGCCATCATGCGGCTGACAGCCTCGGCCGCCAGTCTGTGGGACGGGGATAGAAACAGACGTGTCAGATTGTCGGGATGGTCGCTGAACCCGCGCAGTGTCATCAGGCGGTCGCAGGCGCGCTGGCCGAAGGCTGAGGGAGAGGGGGAAGTTGGCATGGCGTTCTCAACGGTTGGATGGGTGGCGGTCGAGCCAGCGCAAAGTCAGTGCATTGGCCACCACGCTGACACTCGACAAGGCCATGGCAGCTCCGGCCACAACAGGCGACAGCAATCCGGCCGCCGCAAGCGGTAGACCGATCATATTATAGATGAAGGCAAAGAAAAGTCCCCGCCGGATGGTGGAAACGATCCGGCGGGTCAGAAGAATGGCCAGCGCCACCAGACGCGGATCGGCCTGCATCAGGGCCACGCCACTCGATTCAATGGCAATGTCGGTGCCCTCTGCCATGGCAATGCCGGTGTCGGCCGCCATCAGTGCGGGAGCATCGTTGAGGCCGTCGCCCACCATGGTCACCATCAGCCCCTTGGCTTGCAAGGCGGCAATCGCTGCGGATTTGTCGGTGGGGGAGACCTCGGCAATCACCTCGCTGATTCCCAACTCTGCGCCGATGCGGATGGCCGCTCCCTTGCTGTCACCCGTCAGCATCACCAGGCCCAAGCCCAGCTGTTTGAGCTGGCTCACCGCTTCGGCCGCATGGGGTCTGGCCTTGTCGGCAAAGCTGATCAGGGCCAGCACCGAGCGGTCGGACACCCGCCCCAGCCATGACAGGCCTGCGCCATGGTCCTGCCAATGGCGGGCCTGGCCCTCGAATGGACCGAGATCGAACCCCGCATGGCGCAGGGCCGCGCCTGAACCGAACAGATGGGTTTCCCCATCAATCCGCGCGGTGATGGCACCGGCTTGCGACTGGAAGTCAGCAACTGACAGCGCAGGCAGATGGGCGGCCGCCGCCCTCAATGCTTTGGCCAGCGGATGCGTGCTGCCCGCCTCCAATGCGGCCACGAGCTGCAAGATCCGGTCTTTGTGTGGTTCTCCTATGGGATCGATGCCGGTGATGTCCGGCTTGCCGGTGGTTAGAGTACCGGTCTTGTCGAACACCACTACCTGTGTCCGCGCCAGCGATTCAATGGCGCGGGCATCGCGCAGCAAAATACCGTTGCGCGCAGCCAAGCCGGTGCCTGCCAGAATGGCGGTCGGCGTTGCCAGACCCAAAGCGCAAGGGCAGGCGATCACCAGAACCGACACGGCATTGATCAGGGCGACAGACAGCGAGCCATCCTTGACCAGCCAGAAGATCAAGGTGGCGATGGCAATGCCTGTTACCACCGGCACGAACACCGCACTGATGCGATCCACCAGCTGTTGAACCGGTGCTTTGGAACTTTGCGCGGCCTCGACAGCGGCGACAATCCGCGCCAGCACGCTGTCCGCTCCAAGCGCCGTAATTTCCACCACCAGCCGGCCATCGGTATTGAGCGTGCCGCCGATAACCTTGTCGCCGGTTGTTTTGCTGACCGGCAGGCTTTCGCCTGTCACCATGGCCTCGTCAATGCCCGCACGGCCCTCAACGATGAGGCCGTCGCAGGCAATGCGCTCGCCGGCTTTGACCAGCAATCTCTCGCCGGTCACCAGCTGCCGGATCGGCACCGCTACGACATGGCCCTGCAGGTCAATTCTCATGGCCTGGTCGGGTTGCAAGGCCTGCAGGGCGCGCAGCGCCGAGGCTGTTTCCGACATGGCCCGTTCTTCCAGCCATTTGCCGAGCAGCACAAAGGCAATAACCATGCTGGAGGATTCGAAATAGAGCGGCAGGGGGGTATCATGCGTCCCACCGTGTGCGTTAAACCCCAGACCCCAATGGACCAAGCTTAACCCGTAGGCCGCCGATGTGCCCAGAGCCACCAGCGCATCCATGGTCGCCGCACCGCTGCGCAGGGCTTTCCAGGCTCCGCGATAGAACCGCGCTCCGAGCCAGAACTGCATCAGGCTGGCCAGTGCCAGTTCGATTTCGGGCGACAGCAGCATCGGGCGGTCCAGCAGCATCAGCCCCATTCCCAGCAGAAAAGGACTGGCAAGAATGCCGCCGGTGACGGCGGCACGGCGCGCCTCGTGTTCACGCAGCAAAGCACGGGATGGCTCGTTGGCTTGATCCTGCGCCCCCATCACCTGCGCCCCGTAACCGATGTCCTCGACCGCCCCCGCCAATGTCTCCGGCGCAGCCGATCCGGTGATGCGGGCCGAGTGGGTGGCCAGATTGACGCTGGCTTCGGCCACACCGTCGACCGAGGCCAGGGCCTTTTCAACCCGCGCCACGCAAGCCGCACAGGTCATGCCGTCGATGGCCAATTGGGTGATTGTCGGGGTTTTTTGGATGTCCATTTGCTTAAAATGGGCCTTTTGAGGGGGTGGCGCAAGTGGTAAGGGCCGAATGATGCGATGTCCGGACGCCCGTGATGGGCGCGGGGTAATTGACACGACGAGGGATGAGGCGGCACTGTGTCCCCCCAACACCAACCAGAGAATGACCATGCCGCATTTTGCCGCCAATCTGACGATGATGTTCAACGAATGGTCGTTTCTCGACCGCTTCAAAGCGGCCGCCGATGCGGGCTTTGGCGCGGTGGAATTCCTGTTTCCCTACGAGCACAGCCCCGATGCGGTGGCCAAGGCCCTGCAAGGGGCGGGGCTTCAGCAGGCTTTGTTCAATATGCCGCCGGGTGACTGGGGCAAGGGCGAGCGCGGCATGGCGGCGCTGGTCGGGCGCGAGGCAGAATTCAAGGCCGGTGTTGCAACGGCCCTGACCTATGCCGAAGCCACCCGTGTCAAACGGCTGCATATGATGAGCGGGCTGGTAAGCCATCTCGATCACGCCGCGATGGCCTGTTACGAGGCCAATCTGCATTATGCGGGTGAGCAACTGGCACAACACGGGCTTGATCTGGTGATCGAGCCGATCAATGGCCGCAATATGCCGGGCTATTTCCTGAATGATTTCGATCTGGCGGCGCGTCTGATCGCAAAAACGGGTCTGCCCAATGTCAAATTGCAGTTCGACATCTATCATTGCCAGATCATCCACGGCGATGTGACGATGCGGATGCGGCAGGCCATGCCGATCATCGGCCACATCCAGATCGCCAGCGTGCCGTCGCGCAACGAGCCGGACGGGGAGGAGCTGAATTATTCCTTCCTGTTCGACGAGCTCGACAGCCTTGGCTATCAGGGCTTTGTCGGCTGCGAATACAATCCGAGGGCGGGAACGCTCGAGGGTCTTGGCTGGTTCAAGCCGTGGGCCGGGACGCATCGCTGATCTTCACCATATTGTCCGAAGCCTGAAATTGACCATCGCGCAGCGGCTCAGCCTTTGCTAAAGAGGCATAATGATGATTTGGGAACTGCCATCGTGGTGAATTCACGCCTTTCTGCCGAAGATCTGGTCGCACGGTTTGCGCGGCTTGGCTATGCACGGGTTGAACCGCCCGTGCTGCAGCCGGCCGATATTTTTCTAGACCAGTCGGGCGAGAATTTCCGCCGCCGGATGTTTGTGACCACCGACAGCGAGGGATGCGAAATGGCCCTACGGCCGGAATTTACCATTCCGGTGGTGCGGCTCTATCTGGCGGGCGGGGATGCCGGCGGTCTGGCGCAATATTCCTATTGCGGGCGGGTGTTCCGGATGCAATCGGGCGAAAGCGGCGAATTCGTGCAGGCCGGGATCGAATCCTTCGGCAGGTCCGACATTGCCGCCGCCGATGCCGAAACGGTCGCGCTGGCGCTGGAAGCGTTGCACGAATTCGGTGTGCATGACCCCGATATCCATCTCGGTGATATGGGCCTGTTCAATGCCGTAATGGATGCTCTGGCTTTGCCGGATGCCCTGTTGCGGCGCCTGAAGCGCGCCTTTGCCTTGGGCAGTCTGAATGTGGATACGCTCGACCAGGTGTTGGGCGGGCAGGGGCAGGTTGATGCCAGCCATCCCGGTCTCAGCGCGGCGCTTGTCGGACTTGATCCGGTGACCGCACGCAATCTGGTCGAGGATATGCTCAAAATCGCCCGTATTTCGACGGTGGGCGGACGCACCAGTGCCGAAATCGCCGACCGTTTCCTACGCCAGGCCGGACAGACAGACGTGGTTCTGCCCGACCATGCCCGGCAGGTGTTGGCCGCCTATCTGGCGATCAGCGGCGAGCCTGATGCGGTGTCGGACCAGCTGCGCAGCCTGACTGCCGCACAGGGGCTCGATCTGTCAGCGGCCCTCGACGTATTTGACGAGCGCACCGGCTTTTTGGCCGCCCGTGGTGTCGATGTCTCCAAAATCCATGTGGCCACGGCTTTCGGGCGCGATCTGGATTATTACACCGGCATGGTGTTCGAAATGCGTGCCTCCCGCACCGGCGCCTCCCCACATCCTGCTTCCCGCTCTCTGGTGGGTGGCGGGCGCTATGACCGCTTGGCGCAGTCATTGGGCGCAACGCACGCCGTTCCTGCTGTGGGCTGCTCGATCTGGATGGACCGCTTGATCGGATCACAGGCATGATCCGGCTGACAGTGCGAGAGATGCAATGACCAATCAGGCCGATAAAGCCCCGCTGATTCTGGCTGTCCCGTCCAAGGGGCGGCTGCAGGAAAACGCCAACGCGTTTTTCGCCCGTGCCGGACTGGTTTTCAAGCAGTCGCGCGGTGAACGTGATTATCGTGGCACGATTGCCGGTTTCGACAATGTCGAGGTGCTCTATCTCTCGGCGTCTGAAATTGCCCGTGAATTGGCGCAAGGCGGGGCGCATCTGGGCATTACCGGCGAGGATCTCATCCGTGAAGGCATCGACGATGCCGCCGACAAGCTGGAATTGCTGACCCCGCTCGGCTTCGGCCATGCCAATGTGGTGGTTGCGGTGCCGCAGGCCTGGATTGATGTCCGCAATATGGCCGATCTGGAGGATGTGGCGGCGGCTTTTCGGGCGCGCCACGGCCACAAGATGCGGGTTGCGACCAAGTATATCAATCTGACCCGCCGCTTTTTTACCCGCCACGGCATTACCGATTACCGGATTGTCGAAAGCCTTGGCGCGACAGAGGGTGCGCCTGCCTCCGGTGCGGCAGAGCTGATCGTCGATATCACCACAACGGGGGCGACCCTGTCGGCCAATGCGCTGAAAATCATCGATGACGGTGTGATGCTGCGCTCCGAGGCCAATCTGGTGGCCTCCATGACGGCTCCCTGGGGGGCCAACCAGCGTGCGGCTGCCGCTTCGATCCTGACACGGATCTGTGCCGAGGAAGAAGCCCGCAGCCATCGCGAGATCCGCGTCTCCTTGTCTGCGCCGGTTCCGTCGGTGGTTGATGAATTGTCATCCCGCTTTGCGGCCAGTCTGGTTGCCACATCAGATGCCAGCAATTTCATCGTGCAATGTCCGGTGGGGGCCCTGTTCGATGCCAGCGAATATCTGGTGGCGCAGGGCGCGATAAGGGTAGCAGTCAGCCAGATCGATTATGTGTTCCGCCCCACCAATGCCCTGCTCGAAACATTATATGCCCGCATCGGGTCCTCCGGCACGGACAGGGTATGAGTGTGAGAACACGCCCGGACCGGAAAGATTGCAGGCCGTCCGGCTTGCCGTTATCATGCCGGCAGATGTGATGCCCACTTCAGGAGACGATCCTTGCGCTTGACCCCTACTTTGAAAGCCGCCGCATTAGGAACACTTCTGCTTGGCACGGTGCTGGCTGGCGCGGTTGTCGCGCAGCCGGCCTTTATGGCACGCAAGAAATTTCCCTTCGATGCCCAGTGGATCGCGGTGAGCCTCAATGACAAGCCGTTTCCCGGCGAGCGGGCCGACCGCCCGACCCTGACGCTTGACGAAACCTTGCGGGTGCGCGGTTTCGGGGCATGCAACACCTATTCGGCCACTGCCTATCCGCTCCAGCAACAGGCCTTTGCCGTCGGCCCGATCGCTTTAACCCAGCGCGATTGCCCCAAAGCGACCATGGATGTCGAAAAGGCTTTCCTGCTGGCGCTTCGCACCGCCCAGCAATGGGATACCGAGCCGGGCAAGCTGGTCATTGCCGGACAGAACGGCAAATTGGTGTTCGAACGGACCTTCTGATCCCGAGGCTTCGATCAAGCCGGATCAGGCGATACTGGCCGCTTGCAGCCGCATCCCTGTTTGTGCTGTCGGTTCGAGTGTCAGTTTGACATCGTGGAAGGCCAGCAGGGTCGTGCGGTGTCCGATGGAGATCAGGGTCGTTTCCGGTAATTGCTGCTTCAGCATCGTGTAAAGCCGGGCTTCTCCGGCCTCGTCGAGCGAGGCGGTCGCCTCGTCCAGGAACAGCCAGGCCGGTTTGGCCAACAAAGCGCGGGCCAGTGCCAGGCGTTGCTGTTCCCCGCCTGACAGGCGCTGAGACCAGACATGCTCCTCGTCCATCTCTGCAACCAGCGCTGTCAGGCCGACCGCTTCGAGTGCTTTGGCCACCTCGTCCGCTGAATAGGCCTGTTCGCCTGCCGGATAGGACACGGCCATGCGCAAGCTGGCAATCGGCAGATAGGGGCGTTGCGGGACCAGCATCATGGTCTGGGTGGAGGGCGTGCGCAGACGGCCCGATCCATAGGGCCAGAGGCCTGCCAGTGCACGCAACAGCGTGGATTTGCCCGAACCGGAAGGACCGCTGATCAGGATAGACTGGCCGGCATGGAACAGATGGTGGGCCGAGAGCAGGGGCTTGCCATTGGGCAGCGTCAAGGCGAGATGCTGCAATTCCAGCGCGCCATGATCGCCTGTTTGCTCGCGGATGATGGTTTCCGGCTGGTAACCGAGCCGCTTGGCCTCATCAATCGAGCGGTCAAAGGTGGTGAGACGTTGCAGGATCGCGACATAGGCCGCCAGCGAGGTATAGGCGTTGATGAAATAGCTCAGCGCCCCCTCGACCCGCCCGAAGGCGCCGGCTGTCTGGGTCATTGCCCCCAGTTGCACCTTGCCGGCGAAATAGAAAGGGGCTGCCACCACATAAGGGATGATCGGGCTGATTTGCCCGTAGCTGGCCGTGAACATCATCATGCGCTTGCGCAGGGCGACGATGGAAAAGAAGTTGCGGATCACTTCGGAAAACCGCTGCATCAATGCGGATTTTTCGGTTCTTTCGCCGTTCAACAGGGCAATCTGTTCGGTATATTCGCGCAAACGAGCGAGAGAGAAGCGGAAATCGGCCTCATAGCGTTGCTGGTCGAAATCCAGCTTCACCAGCTTTCTGCCGATCATATGGGTGACCCAGGTGCCGAAAGCGGCATAGAGCAGCGCAACCCAGAACAGGAAACCGGGCACGACAATATCGGTGCCCGGCACCGTGAACTGGTCGGAGAGCTGCCACAAAATAATCGAGAACGACACCAGCGAACTCAGCTGCGCCAGCATCGAGATCGAAAAATCATAGGTCCGGTTGATGAAAGAACCGACATCATCGGCAATACGCTGGTCGGGATTGTCGGCATCCTGTCCGATCAGGGCCATGCGGTAATGGGTCCCGTCACCCAACCACGACGAAATATACTGGTCGGTCAGCCAGCGCCGCCAGCGGATCATCAGGGTGGACTGCACCAGATATTCGATGATCGCGCTGGCAATATAGATCGCCGCCCAGAACAGGAACACCGTGTAAAGCAATGACCAGAACGCCTCGGAATCCTTGTTCTGGATCGCGTTGAACCAGTCGCGGTTGAAGAAGGATAGGCGCACCGAAATGCCGACCTGCGCCTGGTTGACGACAATCAGGAAGATGATCATGAGCATTCCCAGTAGGCGCTCGTCGATGCGGGCCTGCCTGAACGGCCAGACAGTGACATGGGTGGTGCCGGCATGGTCGAAATAACGGTCGGAAATCGTGGTGACCGATCGGATGACCGGAATGAACGAGATCGCATAGATCAGAATGGCAAAGACCGCGACACTGGCTGCCAGACTGAGCGGCGGCATCGCTGATGCCAAAGCCTCAGGCCATAGATCAAGCCGGCCCAACACGATGATCGTTGTAAACGAGGCATATTCAACGGCAAACAGGCCCGAGAATATCCGCAGGAATTTTGAAATCCGTGCCGCCTGCCAGGTGGCGATGGTGGCCAGCACACCGGCAAAAGCCAGCCCCCACAGGCCTCTGTCCGCCAGTTTATAGGCGGTTCCGGCCGCCAGCATCGCTCCGAGCAGGGCCACTACCGCCAGTTGTTTCAGCAACAGGCTGGGGCGAGACGGGGCTGTCTTGGAAAAGTCGGCAAGATCATGCAGCATGGCTTGTCTTTCTTGTCTGGATCATCGTGCCGCTTGGTGGGTGCTGTTTGGCGTCAACGCCACACTCTGCCGGACAGGCAATGAGGAGACAAGCAATAAGTGCCGGTCGTTCCTCTTATGCAAAGGTGGTGGTATGCTCGGTCTTGGTGAGTGGCAACGGGACGCTGTAGATGATCAGTGGTGCGACGGCGTTGCCGGGCGCTTGGGTCATATCGTCCTGCGCGAGTTTGACCCGCTGTTCAAAGGCAGCGTTGCTTTCATCGAGAAACTGTTTGATCACAAGAACCTGTGGTTGCGTATCACTCATGAAACCCTCGATGGTTGGTTGGTCAGGATGCCCGGAACGCCGGCAAGCAGGAGCGGCAGAGAATCATCATCAAACTGTCATGAAACTGGCCCGCCCGAGCCGCAAGGGCAAGTCTAATTCATGTTTCGAACCCACTAATTCGTGCTTAAAATTTACGGCGCGGTTGCGTTCGTCATTCGGACTGTATGATTGGTTGCCTTGCGTGTGAGCTATGCACTGGCCCGCTTGGCGCACGGTGTTTTTGGTCTTAAGGTTACAGCCTAGATCATGTTTGGCCCTTGCACTGTCCGGGCACCGGGGTTGGTATGATTGTCTGTGTCCTTCGTATCCATCCGGTGCGAATGTTTCCTATGGGGTTTTGCATGTCTCCACTTCTGTTTTCTTCGCTCAAGATCGGCGCGGTCACCGTGCCCAACCGTATTGCTGTTGCCCCGATGTGCCAGTATTCGGCATCGGACGGCACCGTCAATGAATGGCATCTGCAACACTGGATGAATATGGCGATGTCGGGCTCCGGTCTCGTGATGATCGAGGCCACCGGCGTCGAGCGTTCGGGTCGCATCACCCATGGTTGTGTCGGCCTCTATAACGATCTCAACGAGCGCGAAATGTTCCGCACGCTGCATTCGGCCAAAGCGGTGGCTTTGCCGGGCACCGTCTTCGGCATCCAGTTGGGCCATGCCGGTCGCAAGGCCTCCTCGCGTCGTCCCTGGGAAGATGGTTCGGCCTGCCGCGAAGGCGATGATCCATGGCAGACCGAGTCGTCCGCTCCCATCCCCTTCAATGATGGCTGGCCCATTCCCGCAGTGCTCGACGACAGGGGTATTGCCCGCATCATCCAGGCCTTTGCCGATGCAACCGTCCGCGCCGTGCGTATCGGGATCACAGTCATCGAAATCCACATGACACACGGATATCTGGTCCACCAGTTCCTGTCGCCTCTGACCAACCAGCGCAGCGACAAATGGGGTGGTTCGGCAGAGAACCGCCAGAATTTCGCGCTTGAAGTGGCCCGCGCTGTCCGCGCTGCCGCCCCTGCTGACGTCGCTGTCGGGGCCCGTATCGTTGGGTCCGATTGGGTCGAAGGCGGTCTGACCATTGATGATGCAGTTGATCTGACCAGGAAGCTCAAGGCCTTGGGCGTCGATTATGCCTGCGTCTCCTCGGGCGGTCTTGATCCCAAAGCCCGCATTACGGTCGGTCCGGGCTATCAGGTGCCCTTCGCCCGCGAAATCAAGAAGCAGACCGGCATTGTCACCCGCGCTGTCGGCATGATCGTGACACCGCATCAGGCCGAAGAGATTTTGCAAGCCGGCGATGCCGACCAGATCGCCCTCGGTCGCGGAATTCTCGACAATCCCCGTTGGGGCTGGCATGCCGCCGATGTGCTCGGCGTCGATCTGCCGCGTCCACCCCAATATGACCGCGCCCGCGCCAAACTCTGGCCCGGTTCCAAACTGGCGCGTGAAGTGGTGTGATCCAACGGCAGCAATCGCCTGCCGGATAAATAAAGTGACATTGAAGAATGGCAGGGATTTCCCTGCCATTTTTTTGTTCAGCTCCGCGCCAGAACCTTGCGCACGCCGTCCAGCATCGCGGTTTCGGCCACCGCGAATTGTGCTTCGGCTTGCGCCTTCAGATAAGCGTCGCGGTCGGGGGCCGACGACAGCGTGGCGCCGAGCACCAGATCCTTGATCAGCACCTCACCGCGCTCGCGCTCATCCGACCCCTGGATGACCACGCAGCGCGCGCCGCGGCGGTCGGCATATTTCATCTGCGCTTTCATGCCGGAATCGCCAAGATACAATTCGGCCCGCAAGCCGTCCTGACGCAGCATGGCGACCAGTTTCTGGTAATGGGCAATCTGGTCGCGGTCCATCACCAGCACCACCACGGGGGCGGTTGCGGCCTGATCGTCGATCTTGCCCAACAGACGCAAAGCGGCCAGCAGGCGCGAGACGCCGATGGAAAAGCCGGTGGCAGGTACGGGTTCACCCCGAAAGCGCGAGACCAGCCCGTCATAGCGGCCACCGCCCGCCACCGAGCCGAACCGCACCGGACGTCCATCATCGCCTTTGACCGCGAAGGTCAGCTCGGCCTCGAACACCGGACCGGTATAATATTCAAGCCCGCGCACCACCGAAGGGTCGATGACGATGCGCGAGGTGTCATAGCCTGCGGCCTCGAACAACGCGGCCATTGTTTGCAGTTCCTGACAGCCCTGCTCGCCGCGCTCGGAACCGGCCACGGCCGCCCTGAAATTGGCGAGAGTCAACCCGACATTGCCGACCGGACTTTGTGCGCCCGCGCCCTGATCCCCCCAGCCGGTAAACTGGATCACGCGTTCGATCGCATCTGCATCCAGTCCCGCGCCTTTGGTGAAGTCGCCGCTTTCATCCTTGCGGCCGGGGCCGAGCAATTTGCGGATTTCATCGGCGGGGAATTTGTCGAGCTTGTCGATCGCCCGCAACACGGTCAACCGGCGTCCGGCATTGTCATCGCCGGCGAGGCCGATCGCTTCCATCACGCCGTCGAGCACTTTGCGGTTGTTGACCTTGATCTGGTAATCGCCGCGCGCAATGCCGACGGCTTCCAGCGTGTCGGCCATCAGCATCGCCATCTCGGCATCGGCAGCCACCGAGCCCGCACCGACAATATCGGCATCGCATTGCATGAATTGGCGGAAGCGGCCCGGACCCGGCTTTTCATTGCGGAATACCCAACCCGAGCGCATCGAGCGGAAAGGCTTGGGCAATTTATCGAAATTCTCGGCGACATGGCGGGCCAGCGGCGCGGTCAGGTCATAGCGCAGCGACAGCCACTGGTCGTCGTCATCCTTGAAGGAGAACACACCTTCATTGGGGCGGTCGAGATCGGGCAGGAATTTGCCCAGCGCCTCGGTGAATTCGATGAAGGGCGTTTCCAGCACGTCGAAGCCATAGAGCACATAGGTCTCGCGGATTTTGGCGAGCATCCGTTCGGTCGCCGCCACATCCAGCGCATCGCGATCGGCAAAGCCGCGCGGCAATTTGGCATCGGGCAGGGATTTCGACTGGTCGTGCGGTGTGTCGGAGGTCATGCGCTTGATCCTGTATGTGTGACACGGGTGGTAGCGCAGGCGGGGGCGTGCGGCAAGTCGTCCGCCTTCCCCGAGCCGATAAAAAAGGGTGGCGAGACATAATGCCAGCCACCCTTTGCACTGTGTGATCTCTTGCGCTTTATGCGACGCTGAGGATGGTTTTGCGCAATTTGTCGATCAATTCGTCGATTTGCGCATCCGAGATAATCAGCGGCGGGGTGACGGCCAGCGTGTCGCCGGTCGAGCGGATCATCATGCCGTGTTCCTGGAAGGCCTTGTCCATGGCGTTGAAGGCGCGCTTGCCGAAGGCATCGGGGATCGAGGCCAGATCGATGGCGGCCACCAGACCGATGGTGCGGATGTCGAGCACGTTCGGCAAGCCTTTCAGCGTCATCACCGCATCCATCCAGCGCGGCTCGATCTCTTTGGTGCGTTCGAACAGCTTTTCATCACGATAGACATCCAGTGTGGCCAAGGCGGCAGCGCAGGCCAGCGGATGGGCCGAATAAGTATAGCCATGGAACAGTTCGATCACATGCTCCGGCCCCTTCATGAAAGCATCATAAACCCCCTTGCGGGCAATCACGCCGCCCATCGGCACGGTGCCGGAATTGACGCCTTTGGCAAAGGTGATCATGTCGGGGATCACGCCGTAGCGTTCGGCAGCAAACGGGGTGCCCAGACGGCCGAAACCGGTGATCACTTCGTCGAAAATCAGCAAAATATTGTGTTTGGTGCAAATCTCGCGCAACCGCTTCAGATAGCCTTTCGGTGGTGGCAGAACGCCGGTCGAGCCTGCCATCGGCTCGACAACCACGGCGGCTATGGTGGAAGCATCATGCAGGGCCACAATCCGTTCCAGATCATCGGCCAGATGGGCACCCCATTCCGGCTCGCCTTTGGTAAAGGCCTGCTCGGCCCGGTTGTAGGTGTGGGGCAGATGGTCGACACCAGCCAGCAAGGTGCCGAAGAATTTGCGGTTGGCGACAATGCCGCCGACCGAAATGCCGCCGAAGCCGACCCCGTGATAACCGCGCTCGCGGCCGATCAGGCGGGTTTTCTGGCCCTGTCCCTGAATATTCCAGTAGGCCAGTGCGATTTTCAGCGCGGTATCAATCGATTCCGAGCCGGAATTGCAGAAAAATACGTGATCGAGATCAGCCGGTGCCAGATCGGCAATGCGCGAGGCTAGCTGGAAACCTTTGGCGTGGCCGAACTGGAAGGCAGGCGAGAAATCGAGTTCTGCCGCCTGTTTCTGGATTGCCGAGACAATCTCGTCGCGGCCATGGCCGGCATTGCAGCACCACAGACCGGCTGTTCCATCAAGGATCTGGCGGCCATCGGAGGTCGTGTAGTACATATCCTTGGCGCCGGCGACCATGCGCGGGCTCTTCTTGAAGGCGCGGTTGGCCGTAAAGGGCATCCACCAGGCTTCGAGATCGTTGGGGGCCAGTGCAGATTGCGTCGGAAATGGGCGAGCGACATTCATGGGATGCTCCTTCAAGGCCTAAACGGGATTCTTGCTAATTTACACCACAGCCGTACGGTTGAAACAACCCATATTCATCAGGGCTTTCACACCCTCCACCGATCGCAGCTGACGCCGGGCAGGGGGTAAATGGTCAAAGGGGGAGTGAAAGGGGTTTAAATTGCGGGTCAATCTTGCTATGAATGTCAGAT
>Ga0114963_10000477_pt1 | contig 26616 bp, 27 predicted proteins | sample C_131016_EF_Meta_FD_87019 | JGI IMG/M metagenome (GOLD analysis project Ga0114963, IMG submission 87019) | Freshwater microbial communities from Lake Croche, Canada to study carbon cycling - C_131016_EF_MetaG | ecosystem: Environmental > Aquatic > Freshwater > Lake | place: Lake Croche, Canada... | reverse complement strand
TGGGGTCTGAGCAGGGGACTCCAGAGCTCCTGTTGTTTTTGCATAGGCACCACTTCAAGGCGCACAGTTTCCGCCTTGGTGGCGAGGGGGGCCAGGGCCAGTAGAGAGCTGGCGCCAAGGGCCGCTGCGAGGTGAAATCGGCTCATGGGCGGAAGGTATCGCCTTCGGCCAGCGATGCAAGGGTGCGGCGTTGGCAAGCCAAAAAACCGTGGCCCAGCCATGGGGTTACTGCTGTTTTTCATGGCCAGGCCCGCTTGGGATCTGTTGCTGCAATTGGGTGATCGGAGCCCTGGGTTTACTTGCTCGCCCTTGAATTGGGGATGTGGGGCTCTTGCCCTCTCTGTCGGCTTGCACTGCTGGCAAAACGGCGTACCACCAAAGCCTCTTCTGTCAAAAGCACCAAGGGCACCAACCAAACAAATTCATTGTTGAACCACACCAGAAATACCTCCATCAGTGCCAGCAGCAGCAACACGGCAAAGCCCAAGAGCTGGGTTTGAATTGCAATCTCCACTTCCTGTCTGGAGCCACCAGAGAGGACGGGGTGGTTGCTCAAGGAAACGGCAAATAATAGTGTTAATCCATCAAATAGAAATAAGGCAAGCAAAAAACTCACGTTCACTTGTTGGCTCAATGTCCAATTGGAAAGAGAGCCAGTTCCATTGCCATAGTGGAGCACAAGTGAGGCCAGCTTAGGCATCACTACGATTGTGAGAAGTGCAAAAATGCCAAACAATAATTGAGGTACAAATAAGCACTTAGCCATCAAGACTAAGCGGCGCAACTTAAACCAATACAGCAGTACAGCCACGCCCACCAGCTCAAAACTAAGAATGGGCAATAGCAAATGCCCCTGGTCGTTCATGCCTTCCAGCGCATTTGGCAAACTTGAAGCCAGCAGGGTAATAGACACAGCAAATATGCCATCAAACATCGGTAAAATGCTGTCGGCTGAGAGCTGATGATGGGGCAGATTTCGCCAATCCAGACGCCATTGACGAGGTGAGGGTTTAAGCATGGCTAGGTGCCTTCAATGCGGGCAAATTCACGGGCAACAGCAAACTCTTCGGCAAGTAATACTAAGGGAACTAGAAAAACATATTGCCGATTGAACCATGGCGTGAACAGCTCCAGCATTGCCATGCCAATGAGCAGCGAAAATCCCCAGGTTTGAGCAGATATCACATGGTGCAAAATACGATGATTGGATTGGCGGTTGTAGTGTTTGGTTGAAAGGCTCCATGCAAACAACAAACAGATCCCATCAAATAAAAATAAAGCAAGCAGGAAGGCCGTATTGGACAGCTGTCCCCGTGTCAGCACAAAAAGTGTGCCCGCCTCCTGCCCATACAGCAGCACCAAGCTGGCTAGCTTTGGGTAGAGACAAATGGTGAGCATGGCCTGGGCTAGCAAACCCATCTGGGGCACATGCAAATAACGGCACAATCCAATCAAGCGTCGCAACTTAAACCAATACAACATCACCACTACGGCACTCACCCCATAGGCCAGCAAGCTCATCAGTAGCATTCGCGTGCCCATGCTGGGATCGACCATGTCGGGCACATTGAAAGCCAATAGCGTTAGCGCTACGGCAAAGATTCCATCAAACAGCGGCAGCACAGCGCTGGCCCGCAAGGTGTGATGGCGAAGGCTGCGGTTAAAGGCCATCGATCAAGTTATTTTGCCGTGAAACAGCTGGGAAAGGGCTAGGCCTGCCACCAGTTTGGCGCCTAGCCCCAGGCCAAACAACTGCCAGCTCCAAATGTTGGCCAACAGCAGAAACAGGGCCGTATCCACCGGCGCACTGAACGCCACCGAAAGCAGCACCCGATCAGCAAAAGGGCGCCCGGTGAGGCTGTAAACCCCCCAATCGATCGTTTCACTCATCAAAAAGGCAGCGGCACTGGCCAGTGCCAGTTGGGGTGTGGCCAGGCGATTGGAGATGGCCGCTGCCACTAGCACCACCGCGCCGATGTAAAGCCCAACCGTGCTCCAGTGATTGCCTGTCCACGCCATCGGGTCAGGGTACGGGTTGAAATAGAGATCCAAGCCTGCCAAACAGCAGCAAGCAAGACTGAATTGGGGTTAGGGATTGCCGGTATTTGACTTGGGGCAGTCGGACAATGGCTAGGCCTCCGAAAGCTGGACGATCAGTGGCCCCCGGCCAGCAGCTGGTAGGTCCACCACCCCCCACCCCTGCGGTGACTGGCCAAGATGAGGACCCCAGCGTCAGGGCCATGCCCAGGCAAATCAAACCCGAGGGACCAGTGCTTACAACAACCTTCGCTGAGTTTGCCCAACGGGCCGACTATTCGCTGCTGGATTCACTTCACGCGGATGCTGAGGCGACCGCCGATGGCGATGATCACCGGCCCCGCCAGGTGTTCTCCGGTCATTACGTGCCGGTGACACCCACGGCGATTCCAGCGCCGGAGTATGTGGCGCATAGCAGCCGCCTCTTCAACGACTTGGGCCTAGGCGATGGGCTGGCCCAGGACGAAGACTTCCGCCGTCTGTTTTCCGGTGACTTCACCGTGGCCCTGGAACCGATGCGACCGTTTGGTTGGGCTACTGGTTATGCCCTTTCGATTTACGGCACCGAATACATCCAGCAGTGCCCGTTTGGCACCGGCAACGGCTATGGCGATGGCCGCGCCATTTCCGTGTTCGAAGGCATCTTCCAGGGCAGCCGCTGGGAGATGCAACTGAAAGGCGGAGGCCCAACGCCCTACTGCCGAGGCGCCGATGGCCGCGCCGTGCTGCGCTCCAGCGTGCGCGAGTTTCTGGCCCAGGAGTTGATGCACGCGCTTGGGGTTCCCACCTCACGCTCCCTGACGCTGTTTATGTCCCGATCCGAAACCGTACGCAGGCCTTGGTACTCGCCGAATTCCAGGTCTATCGATCCCGACATCCTGGTAGACAACCCTGCGGCGATCACCACCCGGGTGGCGCCGTCCTTTCTGCGGGTCGGCCAGCTGGAGCTGTTTGCCCGTCGCGCTCGCAGCCAGGCCCATCCCAATGCGCTGAACGAGTTGCAGATGATCGTGCTGCACCTAATCGATCGGAATTACCGGCAGGAGATTGATCCGAGTTTGGATTTCAGCGATCAGGTGGTGGAGCTGGCCCGATTGTTTCGCGGACGGCTCACAGCCCTGGTGGCCCACTGGATGCGGGTTGGCTACTGCCAGGGCAATTTCAACAGCGACAACTGCGCCGCCGGTGGCTTCACCCTCGACTACGGCCCCTTCGGATTCTGCGAACTATTCGACCCCAGATTTCAGCCCTGGACCGGAGGTGGCGAGCATTTCTGTTTCATCAATCAACCGCTGGCTGCCGAAGCCAACTATCAGATGTTTTGGGCCGCCATCCGGCCACTGCTCGAGGGCAACACGGAGGCCCTGGCCAGGCTCGATCAGATCCGGGATGGCTTCGCCGAAGTGATGCAGCAGCAGCTCGAGGCCATGTGGGCCAGCAAGCTCGGCCTTAGCAGCTATGACGGCGAGCTGGTGAATGAGCTGCTGCAACTGATGGTTGTTTCGAAGGCTGATTACACGATCTTTTTCCGCAGGCTGTCTGATATTCCAGAGCAACTTTCAAGCCTGAAGGAGAGCTTCTACCTGCCCAGCCCAGGGCAGCTCGATGGGCAATGGACCCACTGGCTGCAACGGTGGCGGGCACGGATCACGGGCGCCGGCGATCAGCGAGTGATATCCGAAGCGATGAAACGCATGAACCCCAAATACACCTGGCGCGAATGGCTGATCGCCCCGGCCTATGAACAGGCTGGGCAAGGAGATAACAGCCTGATCAAGGATCTCCAGGCGGTGTTCAGTAATCCCTACGACGGGCAATCAGCGGCGGTGGAGGCGAGGTACGACCGTCTGAAGCCCAGGGAATTCTTCAACGCCGGAGGCGTGTCCCACTACAGCTGTTCCTCCTGAGCCGATCAACCCCTGAACCCATGGGGCATTTGCATGGACCGGCCATAGCCCAGCTGATTTCAAGCCAGCAGCGCCTTCGCAGCCTGAATGCCCGAGAGATAAGCGCCCTGCAGAGTGGCCGGAAACGAACTGCTAGTAGCTTCACCTGCAAAAACCATCCGATTCCAGCGGCCCGCCAGCTCTTCGCGCATGGCTGGCGTAGAGCCCACCGCTGGATAGGAATAACTCCCCAGGGAGAAGGGATCCTCACCCCAGCGGGTCAGCAGCACACCGCTGGGGGCAGGGATCACCCGCTCGCGGTAGCAGCGCTTGAGTTGGCCCAATGCTGAAGCGACGATGTATTGATCAGGCTGGCCCTCCAGCGCTCGGGCCCGGTTGGCGGCGGTGAAACCCATCAGCCCTGGGCGGCCGATCAAACCGGTGAGATCCACCCACTCGGGCCAAAGCCCAGCATCGGGGCCGTCGTTGCGGATCCATGTTGCGTCGTCCCAGAAACGTTTCGGGAAGAGCAGCACAATCTTGTTGAGCACTCCCATCCCCAACCGCTCTATCGCCTGGGCCTTTGCTGGTGGCAGATCGGGGTCAAAGCGGATTCGACCTTGCTTAAGAACCCCCAGAGGCACGGTGCAACAGAGCGTTTGAGCATCAATCACTGTGCTGTCAGCCGTAGTTACCTTGACGCCGTTGGGGTGGTTTTCGATTTGCTTCACCACCTTGCCCAGACGAATGTCTACCCCTTTGGCAAGGTGCCGCACCAGCCGATCAAGACCAGCTGGGACCATTGCATCTCCTCCCAATAGCTCCTGGCCATCCCCGAGGGGAGCATTGGCTGCGATCGTGCTGAGCTCAGCTCCTAGTTCGTGCTCCACGTCGGCGATCAAGGTGAACCGTTGATCAGGGGTGAGCCGGGCCGGCAGCAAGCTGTCGAGGGACTCGGTTGCCTTGCCGCTGTCCTCTGCTTTGCGCACAAAGGCTGCAAGCCAGGCATCGGCCTGCTCCCGGCGCTCGCTGCTCCAGCGCTGGCCATCGGGGCCGATGGTGACCTGGCCCTCATCATTGGTGGGCACCACTGGCAGACCCAACTCTTGGGTCACCAATCGGTGAAGGGGATTATTGGTGATGCCATGGAGCCAGGAGGCACCGAGATCGATAGCAGAACCCTGGAGCTGCTTGGTCCAGATCCGGCCGCCGATTCGCTGTCTTGCCTCCAGCACGACCACCTTGCGGCCAGCGGCAATCAGCTGCTGAGCACAGGCCAACCCCGCAAGACCTGCCCCGATCACGACCGCGTCGATCGCTTGGCTTGGCTGCGAAGTAAGGGATAGCCCGCCCAGCAAGGCCAACGAAGCAGCCATGCCTTGGCCAATCACGGTTCGCCTGCGCATCTGAGCTTGGACTTTTTGGGTCGAAAGCATCTTGGCCTGCGGCCCAGGGCTAGGCAGTGGCTAGGGCGAGGGCAAAGGGTCTGAGCGAAAGCACGTTGCTGGGTTGATGCCCCCTGGCCCGCACTCTTGACTTTTTACCTGGCGGCCTTCGCCCAAGAATGCTCAAAAAAAAACCCCGCTGCCCGGCAGCGGAGTTCAGGGTGACGTGCTCGCGGTGGGCTCCGGGCTCCTTTCTTTCCGCTCCCCTATTAAGGACCGCTGGGGAGACAAAACTGTGACTGGATCAGTTCACACCCTGACCAAATGTGACTGAGCCCCGCCCGCTGCCCATAAACCCAGGTAATTGGGGGCCTTTTAGGTCGATAAATTCGCCGGCCCCATCGGCCACCGCCTGGTGGTTGGCCCGCCAGGCGCTGGGGGATCCGCCCCCATCTGGGGAATCGGCAATTTGCGGTGGTCTTAGCAGGTAAGGGGTGCTGAGGCTCCAGTTATGGGCGTAGCCCATCAACAGGGGGTCGGCGGGGGCATGGATGTAGGAGGGCAGCCTGGGCACGGGCTCCAGGGCGCTGCGCTCGCCATCCATGCGCACGGCCCGGGTGATCGCCTGGATGAAACGGCTGCGAGTTACCACGGTGGTGAGATAGGCCACCACCCGCAGCCGGGGGGCATCAAAGCCCTCGGCGCACATGTCCACACTCACCAGCCAATCGCCTTCCCCCTGCTGAAACCGCACCAGGGCGGCCGCCGCCCCAGGGTCCTGGGAATGGACGAGCACCACCCGGTCCCCTTCCTCCTCCAGCAGGCCTCCAATGCCCCGGGCGTGCTGAATGTTGCGGGCCACCACCAGTCCTGCGGCGCCAGGGTGTTGCTGCTGCAATGCTTCCCGCCGCCGCCGCGCCTCCAGCAGCACCCGCAGGCCGATGCTGCTGGGGTCCCCTAGGCGCACGGCCCGGCGCAGGTTGCGGGCCCGCCAGGTTTCCCGCTGTTCCGCCGACATGGGCGAGCGTTCAGCATCGCCATCGCCCGCCCGGGCGTGCTCCACCCAACCGTCTTGGAAGCGGAACTGCAGGGGCCGCACATCTCCGGAGGCGATCAACTCCTGGGGTTCCACACAAAGATCAGGGGCAATCACCCGTTGTTGGCTGCCGTCCAGCTCCACCAACTTTTGGCTGGCAGCACAAAATCCCAGCTGGTCGGCCCGGAAGGGGGTGCCAGTGAGCCCTAGGCGCAGGCGAGTGCCGTCACTGAGTTGTTCAAAGGTCACCCCCCAGCCGCTTTGGTCTGGCATTTGGGGGTCGAGTCCCAGGTGGTGCACCTCATCGGCCACCACCAGCCAGCCCTGCAGGGGCCAGCGGCTGCCAAGGGTTTGGCGCAGCAGCAGCGGGTCGCGGCTGGCCCCCTGGTAACTGCAGATCAGGCCATCTCGGCCCAACTGCCCTTCCCCCAACTCCAGTTGCAGGCTGGCGGCGGCCTTGAGCCACTGGGCGCTGATTGAACTGCGGTGGCTGCATACACATAGGCCTTGGATTAGCCCTTCCCGGCGCAGTTGCTGAAATGCATAGAGGCTGCCGAGGGTTTTGCCCGCCCCGGGCCCGGCATGGATCAGCACATCAATGCTCTTGCCAGGGTTCTGGGCCGGGGCGCCGAGGCGGCGGCGTAACAGGGCCAGCAGCCGTTGTTGCCAGAGGCGGGGGCGCAGGGTGCCGGCGGCGGCGCCGTTGGCCTGGCGGATGGCGAAGGAGGGGGAGCCCATGGCGCGCATTTTGAGGCTTTTTCCCTGGGCTGGTACCTCCCCGCAGTTAATTGCTTAGAACAGGGGCTGTTGCCCTCGAGCTGATGCGCCTGGCTGTGACCGGAGCCTCCGGCAAAACCGGTTGGCGCTTGGTGGAAGAGGCCCACCGCCGTGGCTATCAAGTGGTGCCGATCCTGCGGCCGGGCTCCCTGCTGCCGCCCGAATTAATGGCCGCTGGCTTAGGGCCAGCGGTGCAAAGGCTGGAACTCCACGACCGGGCCGCCCTCACCCAGGCGTTGCAGGGCTGTGATGCCCTGGTGATTGCCACCGGCGCCCGCCCTTCGGTGGATCTAGCTGGGCCCCTCAAGGTGGATGCCTTGGCCATCCGTGCCCAGATCAGCGCCTGTAAGGCGGCGGGGGTGGGCCGGGTGCTGCTGGTTAGTTCGCTCTGCAGTGGCCGCTGGTTGCATCCGCTCAACCTGTTTGGCTTGATCCTGGTGTGGAAGCGGCTTGGGGAGCAGTGGCTGGAGGCCAGTGGCCTGGCCTGGACGGTCATCCGTCCCGGGGGCCTCAAGGAAGCGGAGGAGCAGCTGGAGCAGCAGGGCATTCGCTTTAGTGGTCCCGACCAGCAGGAAAGCAACAGCATTCCGCGCCGGCTGGTGGCGAGGGTATGCCTCGATGCCCTTGCAGACCCGGCTGCCGTGGGGCGGATTATCGAAGTCACTAGCGGTCTCGATCAGCCAGCCCAGGGGCTTGGCGACTGGTTGGCCAGCAATCCAGCCTGAGGGGGCTAATGCTTAAAGCCGAGCCCAAGTTTCGCGGGCGTTTCCCCTGGTGGGGTGCGGATCTGCAAACCCTGCGAGACACCCTGCGGCCGCCGCGCCTGCCCCAGGACCAAGGGATTCCTGTGACCATAGCTTTGGCCGCTGGGGCCTCCCTGCTCGCCTTCCACGACCGGTTGGCTGAGCCCCTGGGTTTAGTGCTGCTGCTCCATGGTCTTGGGGGTTCCAGCGATCGCGAGGGCCTGAGGCGCCTTGGCGTGGCGCTGCAGACCGCTGGCTTTGAGGTATTGCGGCTCAACCTGCGGGGGGCGGGCCAGGGCAGGCCCTTGGCCCCCGGCACCTATGCGGCCCATTGCAACCGCGACCTCTTGCCGGCCCTGGCCTGCGCCCGCCAATTGGCGGCGGGACGGCCCTTGTTTGGGGTAGGACTTTCCCTGGGGGGCACGATCCTGCTCAATGCTTGCTTACCAGAGAATCCCCAGGAGCTTTCAGTGCAAGGCCCACGGCTGCTGGATGGTCTTGTTTGTATCAGTAGTCCCCTTGATTTGGCCCTTTGTTCTGCCGCGATTGAGCGTCCCCGCAATTTCATCTACCAGCGTTGGTTACTGCGGCGGCTGGTGCGCCAAACCCTGGAGGATCCTTTTTCTGTAACCCTGGCGGAACGCCTGGCCCTGGGGCAGGTGCGCAACATTCGCGAATTTGATGGGGCAATTACGGCGCCCCGCTGGGGCTTTAAAAGCGTTGATCACTACTACTTAGAGGCGAGCCCAATTCATCGGCTCCTGGCAGGTTCAGCCCTTAAAGGCTCCCCAGAAAGTTTCCCAAAGGATTCCCAAACTTCCCTTCCCTGCCCCACCCTATTGATCCAGGCGGAGGATGATTCCTGGGTGCCCGCCTCAAGCATCCACTCCCTGGCGGCTGGCCCCACCCCAGCGGGTTTGGAGCTGGTGCTTAGTTCTGGTGGTGGCCACAACGGTTTCCATGGCCGTGGCGATCGTCCCCTCGCCTGCTGGTCTGATCAGTTAGCGGTGGGCTGGTTGCAAGCTCTTTTGGCTTAATTCCACCACCGCCTGGCGGGCCCAAGTGTCTACGGCCAACACATCCTCCAGGTTGGGATCCGGCCGCAGGTCCTGGCGGTGCCGGTCACAGGTGCGTTCGATCAGTTTTGGAATATCAAGGAAATGTATCTGTTCCTCCAGGAACAGGGCCACCGCCTGTTCGTTGGCGGCATTCATCACTGCGGGCATGGTGCCGCCAGCCCGACCGGCGGCATAGGCCAGTTCCATGCAGGGATATTTAGCCCGATCCGGAGCCCGAAAGCTGAGTTGGCCGACTTCGGTGAGATCCAGGCGCCGCCAGGGGGTTTCCAGCCGTTCGGGCCAACTGAGGCAGTAGAGGATCGGTAGCTTCATGTCGGGCCAACCCAGCTGGGCCAGCACCGAGGAATCGGCCAATTCCACCATCGAATGGATGATGCTCTGGGGATGGATAACGATCTCGATGTGGTCGTAGTCGAGGCCGAATAGATAGTGGGCTTCGATTACCTCCAGGCCCTTATTCATCAAGGTGGCGGAGTCAACGGTGATCTTGCGGCCCATGCTCCAGTTGGGGTGACTGGTGGCATCGGCCACGGTGGCATTCACCAGGTCGGCGGCTGCCCAGTCCCTGAAGGCCCCACCGGAGGCGGTGAGCTGGATGCGGCGCAGCCCCGGCGTGGGAATACCGGTGGACAGTTGGGCGCTGCCAGCCCAGGGGGTGCCCTGGAGGCATTGGAAAATGGCCGAGTGCTCGGAATCCGCCGGCAGCAGGCGGCTGCCACTGCGTTTCAGGGCAGGCAATACCACCGGTCCGGCGGCGATCAGCGTTTCCTTGTTGGCCAGCGCCAGGTCTTTGCCCGCTTCGATTGCCGCCAGGGTGGGCAGCAGGCCGGCACAGCCCACGATGCCCGTAACCACCAGCTCGGCGCTGGCCCAGGCCGCCACGGCGCAGAGCCCCTCCGGGCCGGCCAGCAGCACGGGGAGGGAGATGCTGCTCTCTTGGGTTAGGGCCGTTAGGCGTTGCTGCAGTTCCGGCAGCAGGGCTGGATCGGCCAGGGCCACCGCCTCCGGTTGATAGCGCTGGATCTGACGCACCAATAACTCCAGGTTGCGGCCAGCACTGAGGGCCACCACCCGGAAGCGCTCGGGAAAATCGTCAACGATTTCCAGGGTTTGGGTGCCGATTGAGCCGGTGGATCCCAGCACACTGATGGCTTTCACGCTCGACTCCCGGCCCTGGCTTTTGGCCAGTCTCCCACCGGTGGGGTCCCCAAGTTTGATTGCTGCCTAGGCTCTTTTCCCAGGGTGTGGGTTTTGGGTAGATGCTTTGGCTGCAGCGGTGGAACTTCATTGAACGGGCCAAGCTTGAACGGCAGCTTTGGGATGCCTTTGAGCAGGGCAAAGACCTGGAGGGGTTGGTGAACGAATTACGTAATCGCCTGGATGACCCCAGCGCTGTTACCGAACCCTTTGAGCAGTTTCGGCTAGAGGTGTGGAGTCAAACCCTGGGGCGGATTCGCAAGATTGAAGCCCTAATGAAAGACCGCAGTCCCAACGATTAGGGAGCTAACGCTGGATCCAGTCGGTATGGCCGCCGGGCCGGTCGATTAGTTCAATGCCCCGGGCTCGGAATTCATCGCGGATGCGGTCTGCTTCCACAAAATTCTTGGCAGCCTTGGCGATCCGGCGGGCCTCGATCTGCTGTTGAATCTCCCCATCAGCCCCGCTGGGGGCGCTGGTTTCTGGGTTTGCTTGGCTGGCCCCAGCCCCCTCGGTCTTTAACCCCAGCACCGCCGCTAGCTCCTGCAGCAGTTGCCATTGGGGCTCGAGGCTGCGCTCCTCTTCGTTGGCTTGATCACCCCGCTCGAGGCGATTGGCTAGGGCCCGCAGGGGACGGGCCAGTTCAAACAACACCGCCAGGGCGGCTGAACTATTCAGGTCATCGTCCATGGCTGCCATGAAGCGATCCCGGTTGGCGCTCAGCCAGGGGGCCTCGATGGGATCGATCGGCATTTGCCTGGCTTGATCGCTGGCGCCGGTGGCAGCCCAGCCCAGGGCCTGGTGGTGGCGTTCCCCCAACAGCAACGCCCCATTAAGACCTTTCCAGCCGGTGGCGGCGGCATCCAAGGCCTCGGCGGTGAAATCCAGCGGCTTGCGGTAATGGGCCTGCAGCACAAACAGCCGCAGGGTCATGGCTGAGACGCCGCTTTCCAGTAGGCCGCGGATCGTGGTGAAGTTGCCCAGGGACTTCGACATCTTTGTGCCGCCCACATTCACCATGCCGTTGTGCAGCCAGTAGCGCGCCAACGGTTTACCGCTGGCGGTTTCTGATTGGGCAATTTCGTTTTCGTGGTGCGGAAAGATCAGGTCGGCGCCACCCAGGTGAATATCTATGGTTTCGCCCAGTTCCTGGCGCACCATCGCTGAACATTCGATGTGCCAGCCGGGTCGCCCCGGACCCCAGGGGGAAGGGAAACTTGGTTCCCCTGGTTTGCTGCCTTTCCAGAGGGCAAAGTCAAAGGGGTGTTGTTTACGGCCATCTTCAATGGTGCTGGTGCGGCCGCTGGCCCCCTGCTGCTGGTCGTTTGGGTCACGGCCACTTAGTTGACCGTAGTTTTGGGCCTTGGCCACGGCGAAGTACACATCCCCAGCGGCGCTATAGGCAGCTCCCTTTGCTTCCAGTTCGCTGATCAGGGCGCGGATGCCATCAAGACAGCAGGTGGCCCTGGGCATGCGATCGGCGGGGAGGATATTCAGTGTTTCCATATCTGCTTCGTAGGCCTTGATATTGCGATCGCTCACCACGTCCATGCTGGTGCCCTCGGCCGCGGCGCGGTTGAGGATCTTGTCGTCGATGTCGGTGTAGTTCTGCACAAAGGTCACCGCATAGCCGCGCCATTGCAGGTAACGGCGCAACACATCCCAGGCGATGTAGCTGCGGGCATGGCCCAGGTGGCAGAGGTCGTAAACGGTGACGCCGCAGCAGTAAATCCCTACTTTTCCCGCTTCCAGCGGTTCAAACAACTCGAGCCGCCGGTGCAGGCTGTTGAACAGGTGCAGGCTGTTTTGTGGTTGGTTATTCATCTCACTTCGCCTCCATCCAGTTGGGGCCGGCGCCAATTTCCACCACTAGGGGTACCGAGAGCGTGACCGCCTGTTCCATCGTGTTTTTGACCAGGGCCATCACCTCTGGTTGGGCGTTGGGATCGCATTCCAGCACCAGTTCGTCATGCACCTGCAGCAGCAGTCTGGCCGGTAGCCCAGTGGCGGCTAGCTGCTGGTCGAGTTGCACCATTGCTTTCTTGATGATGTCGGCGCTGGAGCCCTGGATCGGCGCATTGGCGGCGGCCCGCAATTGTTGGGCCTCCATGCCGCCGCGGCGGGCCACCTCCAGTTCAATTTCCTCCGGTGCCTTCCCCCTCAGTCGCCCCAGCCCATGGGGATCAAAGTGGAAGGGGCGTCGGCGGCCCATCAAGGTTTCCACGTAGCCGCGGCTAAGGGCCAACCTTTCCTGTTGTTCGAGGAAGCCAAATACCTTGGGATAGCGCTCCTTGTATTTGCTTAGGAACTGTTTGGCCTCCGCCTGGCCCACGCCGGTCTCCCGGGCAAAGCGCTGGGCTCCCATGCCGTAGATCACCCCGAAATTGATAGTTTTTCCCAGGCGCCTTTCATCGGCGCTGATCTCTTCTTTATCGAGCAGCAAGCGAGCGGTGAGGGCATGCACATCGTCGCCATTGTTGTAGGCCTCCACTAGCACCTCTTCGCCGCTGAGGTGGGTGAGGATGCGCAGCTCGATCTGGCTGTAGTCGGCGCTGAGCAGTTGCCAGCCCTCCTGGGGCAGGAAGGCCTTGCGGATCTGACGGCTGTAGGCCGTGCGGATGGGAATATTTTGCAGGTTGGGATTGCTGCTGGAGAGCCGTCCGGTGGCGGTCACCGCCTGGTTGAAGTCGGTGTGTACCCGGCCGGTTTCTGGTTCCACCAGCAGGGGCAGGGCATCCACATAGGTGCTCTTTAATTTGCTCAGGGTGCGGTGTTCCAACACCAGCGCCACCACCGGGTGATCGGCCTCAAGCTTTTCCAGCACTGTTGCATCGGTGCTCCAACTTGTTTTGGTTTTGCGCGACTTTTTGCGATCTAAACCGAGCTTGTCAAACAATAATTCACCTAATTGTTTCGGTGAGGCCAAATTGAACTCCCCTCCCGCCGCCTGGTGGGCTTGCTGCTCCAGAAGCTGTAATTGTTCGCCCATGGCCTGGCCCAACTCCTGCAGGTAGGCGATATCGATGCGAATGCCGGTGGCCTCCATTTGGGCCAGCACCGGTTCCAGCGGCAGCTCCATTTCATCCAGCAACCGGGGTAGCTCAGGCCCCATGGCATTTAGCTCCCCTCGCAGGATCGAGGCCAGGCGATAGGTGAGATGAACGTCCATGCCGCAATAGAGGGCGGCCGCATCAACGGGAACGGAGGAGAAGTTCTCGCCCTTGGCCACCAGGTCGCTGAAGCCAGTGGGTTTGAAACCAAAATGGCGCTGGGCTAGCTCATCAAGGCTGTGGCGCTCGCCGGCATCCCGCAGGTAATCGGCCAGCAGGGTGTCCATAACCACCCCTTTTAGGGGCAGGCCGTGGCGCAACAACACCAGACGGTCGTACTTGGCGTTTTGCAGCGCCTTTGGATGGCTGGCACTGGCCAGCCAGGGGGCTAATGCGGCCAGCACCTCTTCCAGGGGGAGTGGCTGGCCGATGGGGATGTAGGCCAGTTCCTCCAGGCCAGTCCCCCAGGCCAAGCCCACCCCCACCAGCTGGGCTTTAAAGGGGTTGAGGTCGGTGGTTTCGGTGTCTAGGGCCACCGGCGCTGCCGGGTTGGTATGGGCCATCAGCCGCTCGACCAGGGCGCTGAGTTGGGCTGGGCAGCTGATTAGTTGGGGCTGGAGCTGCGGCAGGGCTGGCAATGCCGCAGTTTCAGGCAATGCCGCAGCTCCAGGAAATCCAGGGGCTGCAGGCAGTGCCGTGGCTGCAGGCAATGCCGTGGCTTGGGCGGAAGGGCTCTGGACTGCATGAAAGGCATCGATCGCCTTAGCGTTCAACGTTTGCCCGATCGATCCGAAGCCGAGCTGACCATGACCATCAGCCCCGGCAACCTCTGGGCCAATTCCACCAACCCCAGAACCAACCCCAGTGCCAACCCCGGTACCAGGTTTTTCGCCATCGCCAGCAAAAATCCGAGCTCCAGCCTTTTCACCAGCACCGACGACTGCCTTCACCAGCACCTCCGCTCCACTGGCGCCAGAGGAAAAAATCTCGGCAAAACGATCCACCTGTTTGGCGAGGCTGTGCAATTCCAGCTCGTGCAGTTGGGCCGCCAGCAGATCCGCTTTTACCTTGCCCAGCTCCAGCCGCGGCTCCGTGGGCAGGGGGATATCCACCAGGATTTCCGCCAGCATCAGCGAGCGATAGGCGTTTTCCTTGCCGGCGCTCAGTTTTGCCTTGAGTGCTCCCTTCAGCACCCCCTTGCTGGCCTTTTCGTCTGCCAGGGCCTCGAGGGCGGCATAGATGCCGTCTAGGTCACCGTTTTCCTGGAGCAGGCTGATGGCGGTTTTTGGTCCCACCCCTTTTACGCCTGGGATGTTGTCGCTGCTGTCACCGGTGAGGGCCTTGAGGTTCACCACCTCAGTGGGCCGCACCCCGAGTTTGGCCAGCACCCCCTCCTCTCGAATTTCCGTGGGTCCGCTGTTCTTGGCATAGGGGCCGCCCCCCATGTAAAGCACAGCGATTTGACGCTGGTCATCCACCAATTGGAATAGGTCCCGGTCGCCGGTAAGGATGCGCACTTGCCAGCCGCCGTTGGCGGCCCGGTTGGCCAGGGTGCCGAGCACGTCATCGGCTTCGTAGCCTGGGGCCATGCAAAGGGGCAGGTCGAGGCTGCTGGCCAGGATCCCCTGGAGGTTGCGCAGGTCTTGGAAAAAGTGTTCTGGGGCCACATCCCGATGGGCTTTATAGGCCTCATCTGCCTCGTGGCGGAAGGTGGGTTCGGCCGTGTCAAAGGCGATCACCAGCCCTTGGGGCTTGAGGCCCTTGCAGTTGTCGAGTAGGGCCTTGAGGAAGCCGTAGGTAACGCTGGTGGGTATGCCTTCCTTGGTGGCAAGGCCGCCATCACCGCCCTTGGCGAAGGCATAGAAGCTGCGGAAGGCCAAGGAATGCCCATCCACCAACAGCAGTAGTGGTTTAGGGGATGCCATGGCCTGGGGCGGATGGGGCCCAGCCTGCCATCTGATGGCCAGGGATCAGCCATTCTTAGGGCAGCTGCGATCCACCGATGACGCGACGGCCCAGTCGCTACGCCGTGCATCTGCTCCTGGAGGGGGGCCATCGCCACTCCGTGCATTTCGCCAGCATCGAAGCTTTTCAGCAGTGGTACGGGGAGAATCTCAACAAGCCCGATGCCCAGGCATTTATCAACGTGCCGATTGCAGACCTAGAGGGGGAATATCTGGTGGTACGTCCCCGGGCAGTGCTGGCCCTGCATGTGGAACCGCAATTCACGGGGTTGGAATGAGCGAGGAACGGCTCAGCCTCCTGTGGGGAGTCACGATTGCCTCCGGGGCCTTTGCCCAGTTGGTGGCGAGACTCTGCAATTTGCCCGGGGTGGTTTTGCTGCTGGCCAGTGGCCTGGTGGTGGGCCGGGCTGGCTTCCATTGGGTGGAACCGCTCGACCTGGGCAATGGCCTGGGCACGGTGGTGGGATTGCTGGTGAGCCTGGTCTTATTTGATGGGGGCCTCAACCTGCGCTTGCCCGGCGGTGAACTCAAGACCGCGGTGCTGCGCATTGTGCTGGTGCGACTGGTGCTGGGCCTTGGCGCCGGGCTGCTGGCCGCCCACTGGCTGGCGGGCTTGAACTGGCCCCTGGCGGCGGTGTATAGCGCCATCGTGCTGGCCACCGGCCCCACGGTGGTTACCCCGTTGGTGCAACAGATGCGCCTTAGCCCCCCCCTGGGCGAGCTGCTGGAGGGGGAGGGGTTGGTGCTGGAACCGGTAGGGGCAGTGTTGGCGCTGATGCTGCTGGAGTTGGTTTTGGGCCAGCTGCAGGGGCTCCAGGGGGTGGTGGAAGGGCTGGTGTTGCGCCTGGGCTTTGGGGTGGGGGTGGGTCTGCTCACCGGGCTGCTGCTGTCTGAACTGTTGCGGCGCCTGCCGGAGGAGTCCGCTGCCCTGGGATTGCGTTTGCAGCTCACCCTGGGGGTGTTGTTTTTGATGTTTACCGCCTGTGAGGCCCAGTTGCCGGAGGCGGGGCTGCCGGCGGCGGTGGCTGCTGGGCTGGTGGTAGGCCGCAGGCCGGCTTCCAATCCGGCCGAACTGGATGGCCTAATCCGTCAGCTGGCCCAACTGGCGATCACGCTGCTGTTTCCGCTGCTGGCCGCCGATGTGTCTTGGGCTGAATTAAGCCCGCTCGGCTTGGGGGGCGTGGCCTGCGTGCTGGTGCTGATGCTGCTGGTTCGACCGGTGGCAATTGCTATCGCCACCCTCGGTTTGCCCCTTGATGGCCCCCAGCGGCTGATGCTCACTTGGTTGGCCCCCCGGGGCATCGTGACCGCTGCGGTGGCCAGCTTGTTTGCGATTCGCCTGGAACAGGCAGGGATTTTGGGGGCAGGGAGATTGCAGGGTTTGGTGTTCCTAACGATTTTGATGACCGTGGGCATCCAGGGGCTTAGTGCCCCCCTGTTGGCCCAACGCTTGGGCCTGGTGGAACCACCCTTAGCACAGACAGCGCTCGATACGGAGCCGGTCCTCTCCGCTGGGGTGTAGTAATAACCAGCTATCGATAAGGTCGGGGCCCTGCATTTTGCCCAGCAGGGCTGCCCTCAGGCTTTTCATCAGCAAACCCTTCTTAGCCCCGGCCGTTTCGCAGGCCTGGGCCAGCAGGGCTTTGGCGCCATCTGCTCCGAACTCAGCAGATTCCCCAGCAGCTGGCAGCAGCGTCAGCAGGGCCGCCAGCACCGCGCGGGCGCCAGGTTGGTCTAGCTGGCCAAGGGCATCGGCCCCGAGGGCGGGCCGCAATAAAAACGGCTCGGCTTGGTCCACCCCATCGGCCAGCAGGGTGAGCGAGGGGCCGATTAGGGCGCAGAGCTGTTGCAGCCAAGCCCCGTCGTGTTTTTCCAGGGGATAGCCGGCCTCGAGCCAAAGGGGCCGGAGCTGGCTTTCCAGGGCCGCGGGGCTGAGCTCATGGAGCACCTGGCCATTGAGCCAATTCAGTTTGTCCCAGTCGAAGCGGGCGCCAGCTTTGTTTACCCGCTCGAAATCAAAGACGCTGGCGGCCTGCTCGAGGCTGAAGCGTTCCCCCATGGCCTCCGGTGCTGACCAGCCCAACAAGGTCATGTAATTGGCCAGGGCACTGGCGGTGTAGCCCATCTCGCGGAAGTCACAAACGGAGGTAACCCCATCGCGTTTCGAGAGCTTCTTGCCCTCTTTATTGAGAATCAGGGGCGTGTGGGCAAATTGCGGCATGGGCAGGCCCAGGGCTTGGTAGAGCAGCAGTTGCTTGGCGGTGTTGGCGATGTGGTCCTCGCCGCGGATTACATGGCTGATCGCCATGGCCGCGTCGTCAACCACCACCACGAGGTTGTAGAGGGGATCACCGATTTGATCGGCGGGGGCCCGGCGGGCAATCACCATGTCACCGCCGAGGTCTGATCCGGCCCAGCTCATCTCGCCCCGCACCAGGTCAGTCCAGGTGATTTGGGCCCCGTCATCGATCCGGAAACGAACCGTGGCCTGGCGACCTTCAGCCCTAAAGGCCTGCTCTTGCTCTGGGCTGAGTTGGCGGTGGCGGTTGTCGTAGCGGGGGGCCTGGTGGCTGGCTTTCTGGGCCTCGCGCATGGCCTCCAGTTCGGCCTCCGAGGCATAGCAACGGTAGGCATGGCCGCTGGCCAGCAGTTGCTGAATTGCCGCTTGGTGCTCCGCCAGCCGCCGGCTCTGGATCACCGGTTCCCCATCCCATTGGAGCCCCAGCCACTGGAGTCCCTCGAGAATGTTGGCGGTGAAGGCCTCCTGGCTGCGTTCCTTGTCGGTGTCTTCGATGCGCAACAGGAACTGACCGCCGTGGCGCTTGGCAAACAACCAATTGAATACAGCTGTACGCGCTGTGCCGATGTGAAGGGTGCCGGTGGGGCTTGGGGCTAGCCGCACACGAACGGGCCCTGCCAACGCACCGGAAACCATGGTTTGCATTTATTAGTGAACGGGACTGACGGGGTTCGAACCCGCAACTTCCGCCGTGACAGGGCGGTGCTCTAACCGATTGAACTACAGTCCCATGGCCTGGATTCGAAGCATTGACAGTAACAAATCACCTTAAAGTGCATTGTTAGCTGTCGCCCTTGGTCCTGGTCATCTCCCCAGCTGGGGAAGAACCAGTATCAGGGTCAGAGGTGCCGTTCGTCAACTGATTGGAGTCAGTTTTCTCGACAGGAGCCAGGGGTTTGACCGTAAGAAGCAAGCAGCCCAGTAACTGAACTGCCGTTGTTGATTTCAGAGCTCCTAGGTTGGCGCTCCGAATGCATTCAAGCGGTTTAACTCAAGACTTATGCGGTGCTGGCGCTGGTAATTGGCAGCGCTCAGCAGCATCCCTCAGGGACGAAAGCCGGCGGGCTCAATCAGGCGCACCTGATTGCCGCGGGCCGTGAATTCACGGCCCTGGTCGCTTTGGACCACCACACGGCCCCCCGACTTGACACGAATGACCCGTGCCCGCACCCAGCCAAGGGCTGCAGACTCGAGAACTTTGACCACATCACCGGGTTGAAGATCCAATTCCATGTTTCTGAACCTCAAAAATGGAACGGGGGGCATCGGACGCGCCGTGGAGGACTTGAACCCCCGACATCAGGTTTTGGAGACCTGCGTTCTACCAACTGAACTAACGGCGCAGGTGGCGATGCACCCCCGGCCGGTGCAACTTTAGACACCGGCGAAGAACGATGGGCTACAGGCTTCAGCGATCGAAGCGCTGCTTCACCCGGGTGGCCTTACCAACGCGATCGCGCAGATAGAAGAGCTTGGCCCGGCGCACCTTGCCGCGGCGCTCCACATTGATGGATGCCACTTGGGGGCTGTGGAGCATGAAGACCCGTTCTACGCCAATACCTTGGAAGATCCGACGCACGGTAATCGTTTCATGCATGCCGCCATGGCGCTTGGCGATCACCACACCTTCGTAGGGCTGTACCCGCTCCTTGCTGCCTTCCCGAATCCTTACACCCACCCGCACGGTGTCGCCCACGTAAATCTCGGGGAGGTCGCTCTTTAGCTGACCTTCCTCGAAGGAGCGGATTAGTTCTTCGGCGCTGAGCTTGCGGCCGGGGGCCTTGCCCTTCGAGGCAACGGTCCCGGGGGCTTCAGTCACGGCGGTCTCGACGGCAGGGGCCTCGACTACGGCGGACTCATTAGCGGTTTCTACTGCTTTTTCCTCTGCTGTCATTGCGATTGAGACAACCCCGTGTTGCCGTGGCAGGCCAAACAAACAGCTTAACCCCTCAGCTCAACCCTGCTTGGCCCGGGCCAGCAGTTTCTGAACCAGCATGAGGGCACCGGTGCTGAGCATCCAAAGCAGCCCCAGCCCATTCAATAAAACGTAGATGGTTTTGCCCTGGTCCCCCAGCCATTCCCCCTCGTGTAACTGCATCAGCAGGTGGGCCTGGTCGCGGCTAAGCCCCCCCCAATCGCGCAGCAGCCGATAGCCCATGCCGCTGAAGGCGGTGAGCAGCAGAGGGGCCAGTACCACCGGGGCCAGGCGGCCATGCCAGCGGCGCAGCACGGGCAGCAGGGGTAGCAGGGCGGTCACTTAGTGGGACTTATCCCCATGGGGGCAAGGGCGTTGATAGTTTGATGGAACGGGATCTGTTCTTAAGGGCATGAATTTGTTTGCAGAGTTGATTGCCTCCTCAAGACCCCAGACCGGCCCCCGCATCAGTCAAAACCGCCGCGGTGTGGAGCTGAAATCGCCGCGGGAAATCGAGATCATGCGCCGCTCCAGCCGGATTGTGGCAACGGTGCTGAAGGAAATCATGGGCCTTGTGAAGCCCGGCATGACCACCGCAGACTTGGATGCCTACGCCGAAGATCGGATCCGCAGCCTCGGGGCGCTGCCTAGTTTCAAGGGTTACCACGGTTTCAGCGGCAGCATCTGCGCCAGCATTAACAACGAGGTGGTGCATGGCATCCCCAGTGCAAAGCGGGTGATCCGCGATGGCGATCTGTTGAAGGTGGACACCGGTGCCTGCTTTGAGGGCTACCACGGCGACAGCTGTGTGACCATTTGCGTCGGCGCGGTTCCCGAGGAAGCCAGCCAGTTGTCACGGGTGGCCCAGGAGGCATTGATGCAGGGGCTCAGCCAGATCAAGGCCGGCAACAATTTGCTCGACATAGCTGGCGCCGTCCAAGACCACGTGGAAGCCCATGGCTATGCGGTGGTGGAGGACTACACGGGCCATGGGGTGGGGCGCAACCTGCACGAAGAGCCCTCGGTGTTCAACTTCCGCACCACTGATCTACCAAATGTGACCCTGCGCTCCGGCATGACCCTGGCGGTGGAACCGATCCTTAATGCGGGCACCAAGGGCTGCCGCACCCTCAAGGATCGCTGGACCGTGGTTACCGCCGATGGCAGCCTTTCGGCCCAATGGGAGCACACCGTGCTTGTAACTGATACCGGCTGCGAAATTCTCACGGATCGGGACGCCGTGTGAACCAGCTGAAATAGAGGCGCCGCCCCCAGGCGGCTAGGGGCATCAGTAGCCAGGTGAGTGGGTTTGGGCTCACGATCACCAGTTCTCGGCCGGCTAGCACCTGGGCCACTACGGCGGTAGCCACCCGCTCAGCGTCCATGAAGCCATAGGGGTTGAGGGCCGAGCGGAATGGTCCCAGCACCAAGCGCCGCACCGGCCAGGGGGCATCAAGGCTGCGCAGGCTCACCAGTTGTCCCAGGGTGCGCTTGCTGATCTCATAGAGCGGACTGAAGGCCGGATTCACCTCCGCCTCCGAGGTGTTTACCCAGATTTCCCGCCGTTGGCCCCCGGGGTTGGGGCTGGCCAGGAATAGTTCCAGCAGCCGCAGGGCGCTGAGGGTGTTCACCTCAAGGCTGAGCCTGGTGGCTTCCCGATCACGGGCGCCCATCACGTTGATGCCATGGTTGATCACCAGGATCTGCAGCTTCGCCAGCAACTCGCTTAGTTGCTGCTCTTCCCCCACCTGCCAAGCCACCGTTTCCACGGGAATTAGCGCCCCGGCGCCATCGCGCAATTCAAGGGCAGCCTCCCCGTGGCGTAGGGCCACCAGCGAGGCCCCCTGCTGGTGAAGTTGCCTTAACAACGCCTGCCCAAAGCTGCCACCGGCGCCGGTAACCCCGATGCGCAGGCCAGCAAAGCCAGACGACTGCACCAACCCATCTCCGCTCGGCCGCTAGATTTTCCCACTCTCCGGCCCCGCTGCCATGGGATATCCCAGCTCCACCCTTTTGGTGGGCTCCTGTGAACCCTTCAGTGGTAAGTCGGCCCTGGTGATGGGTCTGGTTCAGCAGTTCCGCAACAAGGGGGTACCGCTTCGCTACGGCAAGCCGTTGGCCACCAGCCTTGAGCACCAGGGAGAAGCCCCGGGGCCGTTGGTCGACGACGACGTGCGTTTCCTCGGGGAAATCTTCGACCTACCCCCCGGCTCCCTGTTGCCATCTCTTCAGGCCATTGCCCCTGCTACGGCCCTACACCAGCTGCGTTCCGGGGCGCCGGTGCCAGCGGAGCAGGCTCGCTTGGAGCTGCAGCAACTGCTGGCTACGGCGGAGGGGGTGACCCTGCTGGAAGCCGCTGGTTCCCTCAGTGAGGGGCTGCTGTTTGGCCTGAGCTTGCCGCAACTGGCCCAGGGCCTTGGGGCCCCGGTGTTACTGGCCCATGCCTGGGAGGATGCCCGCAGCGTTGAGCCCCTGTTGCAGGCCAAGGCGCTGCTGGGCGACCACCTGGTGGGGGTGGTGCTGAACAACGTGGAGCCCGAAAAGCTGGCTTTATTGCGCCAGGAGCTGGTGCCAAGCTTGGAAGCCCTGGGGATTTCGGTTTATGGCCTGCTGCCCCGCAGTCCTCTGTTGCGCAGCGTCACCGTGGGCGAGCTGGTGCAACGGCTGGGGGCCCAGGTGCTTTGCTGTCGCGAACGCAAGGACCTGCTGGTGGAAACCCTCAGCATTGGTGCCATGAATGTGAATTCCGCCATGGAGTTCTTCCGGCGCCAACGCAACATGGCTGTGGTTACCGGGGCAGACCGCACCGATATTCAGTTGGCGGCCCTGGAGGCCTCCACCCAGTGTTTGATCCTCACCGGCGCGGCAGATCCATTGCCCCAGCTGATAAACCGGGCCCAGGAACTGGATGTGCCCATCTTGAAGGTGGAGCACGACACGCTCACCACCGTGGCGGTGATTGAAAAAGCCTTCGGCCATGTGCGTTTGCATGAGGCGGTCAAGGCCACCTATGCCTCGCGGTTGGTGGCGGAGCATTGCTGTTTTGATCCCCTGTTTGAGTTGCTAGGCCTTGGCTGAGCTGCATACCCCAGGGTTTCGCTGCTACGGTCAGAACTTCGCTGAGCGCTGGCGCTGCCTGTGACCCGGTCCCTTGATCTGCCGGCGCTCGACCGGGTTGACACCCTTGCCCAGGAGTTGGCACTCCTACAGGACACTGGAAAGCGGCGTATTGCCATCCTTGGCACCCGCCATGTGCCGGTGGTTTCTGTGCATTTGGTGGAGCTGGTAACCAGGTCCCTAGTGCAGGAGGGCCACAGCCTGGTTACCTCCGGGGGCCAGGGGGTTAATGCGGCGGTGATCCGCGGGGCCATCGCCGTGGATGCCAGCAAGCTCACGGTGATTCTTCCCCAGAGCCTTGAACGGCAATCGGTGGAATCTCGGGAACAGCTGGATAGGGTTTTGCATTTGGTGGAAAAGCCTGAGCATGATGCGCTGCCTTTGGTGGAGGCCAGTGCCTTTTGCAATCGCGAGATCGTTAGCCGTTGTGATCAGTTGATTTGTTTCGCTTTCCACGACAGCGAAACCTTGATTGAAAGTTGCCGGGGGGCCGAGGAAATGGGCAAAATGGTCACCCTGTTGTTCTTCGACTAAGCAGCCTTTCAACTGGCTAGCACCGCCTTGAGGCCCTCCAGGTAAAGCAGGGCGCTGCACACCAACCCTGCGGCCCAGCAGAGGGCCCTCAGGGGCGGCAGATTTGCCACATAGGCAGGGATGTAGATCAAGCGCAGCGCCGGATGCAGCCAGGCCACCAGCATGGCCACTGGGCTGTCCACTCCCGCCACCAGGCAGAGCAGGCAAGCGGGAGCATGCAGGCTGAAGGCCTCGAGACTGTTCTGGTGGGCCCAGCTGGCCCGTTTCCCCCAGGCGGGTAGGCGCTCAAACATCGCCCTAGGCGCCTGCAGGTCTGCCATGGTGAAGTTTGCCTGGGATCGGGCTGCCCCCAGGGGCACCACACTCAGCACCACCACCAGCCCGGCTAGCACCAGGGAAGCGGCAAAGGGGGCGCCTGTTGCGGCGACGAGGCCAAGGGTTGTTGAACTGCCCACAGGTATCTAGAAAAGCGGATGCTTCCCTTTCTAGGCTGGGAATCGTTGCCCTGATCACGTCCCATGGCCGATAGCTACAGCTTTGATGTGGTTTCAGACTTCGACAGCCAGGAGCTGCTCAACGCGGTGGACCAGGTGCGGCGGGAGGTGGGCCAGCGCTACGACCTCAAGGATTCCAACACTGAGATCGATTTACAGGAAGCCAGCATTGAGATCACCACCGCCAGTGATATGACCCTGGAGGCAGTGGTTGATGTGTTGCGTCAGAAGGCCACCAAACGGGAGATCTCCTTGAAGATCTTTGACCTGCAGCCCCCCGAAGCGGTGGGGGGCAATCGGGTCAAGCAGCTGATCAAGCTGCGTAAGGGGCTTAGCCAGGAGCTGGCTAAGCAGTTAAGTAAAAAGGTGCGCGATGAACTGAAGAAGGTCACCGTGTCGATCCAGGGGGACAGCCTGCGGATCACCGGCAAAAACAAAGACGACCTGCAGGGGGCCATCCAGCTCTTGCGGGGCGAGGATTTGGAAGTGCCCTTGCAGTTCCAAAATTACCGTTGAAGTTTTACTTAATTCTGTACCTTCTGGGGCTTGGCAGGGTCGTTTGGAAAATCAACGCCGATGATCTGATTTTTGTTATTGAGAATCACAAATAAAGTGTCTGTTAGGCGGTTGAATTCCGTGTTTACCAGCACTAATTTGCCGTCTTTGGTTTGTTCCGCTTCCACTGCCTTATCTACTTTTATAAAGTTACCAGTTTCCTTTTGCAGATTCAGCCACTTGGCCTGTAGGGCGATTGGGGGCAGTTCCTTTTGCATATCCAGGCTCAGGAAACTGCGGGCGCTGATGAATTGGCCAGTGCTGAGAGCCTTCACAAAAGCCAGGGCCACCTTGGTGGAGGGCTGCTTACTGGCGTCATAGAGCTGACCCACCAGCTGCCCCTGGCGGTTGAGCACCATAAACAGATCTTTTTGGCCAGCGGCGGTGTTAAGGGTTACTTCCACCGTGGTGTTGCGCAGGCCAGGGGTTACCCGTTGGATTGTCCAGCTGAGTAAGGCCGGCTGGGTTTGCAGGGTGCTGTTCACCATGCTGGGACTGCTGGTTTGTTTCAGCTCCTCGGAAAACTGGCTGTAGCGGGTATTGGCATCACGATTTTTGATGGCCTCAAGGATGCGTTCCGCCGCAGCACTGGCCTCGGCCTTGCCCAACGCTGGGGCCCCCTGGGCGCTGCTGGCGGCGCCGGCTTGGGCCTGAACCGCTGCGGGGAATTGGGCAACGCCTATCCCAGTAGCAACTACTAGCGCTGCCAGAACGGATGGCCGAAGGGCAGAACGCAGGGGGCGCAGCATCGTGGGGAACGCATGGTTGCGACCAGTTTGCCCTGGCGGCTTCTGAAGCGCTGGTGTGCAGTACTCAAGATTGATTAGAAAAGGGGAGATTTGTGCCTTTCCCCATGGGTCGCTTTTCTAAGGGTCGCTTTGCTGCGCACCTGCCAGAGCTCTGCATCAGCCTCTGCCTGGGCCTTGGCATCCTCGGCGCCTCCCTAGCCCAGGCCCAGCAAGACAACATGCTCAATGCCCTCAATGCCCTGCGCAACGCCCGGGCCTCCCTGGTGCTGGCCATCCCCAACAAAGGTGGCCATCGCGAACGGGCCATTCAGCTGGTGGATCAGGCAATTATGCAAACCCAAGCGGGGATCAACTACGCCAATCGATAGTTGAATTCCTGCCGATCTAGGGGCAGCGCAGGGTTCAGCGCTGCAGTTCCAGGTCGCACTTGTATTTGCGGCTGGCCAAGGCTTTCAGCGATTCCTCTTTCACCACCAGGTTCATCTGCTGGGATTCCAGCTCAAAGGCGTTGGCTTTTGGGTTTGCGGTTTCTAGTTCCTTGCGGGCGCGGTTGAGGCGGGTTTGCAGCAGGGCGGTGACCTCATCGGAGCAGCGGGGCGTGGGCTGCTCAGAACGAAAGGCGCCGCCGCCCGGCTGGGCCGCCAGCGGCGTGCCCGTCACTGCCAGCCCCAGGGCCAGGGCCATGGCCAGGGGTTGGCCAGCCCTTGATTGCCGTAGGGCCCGCAGCCTTGGCGGCGGCGCTGCTTGGTGGAATGGCAGCCTGGCAGGGTTGCAGCCCATGGGTTGGCAGTTTCAGCCGCTTTACTTTGCCTGGCCGTCCTGGCCAATCCCCTGCAGGAGCAGGGCCAACGGGTGCAGCCCGTGGCCTCCTCCGCGGGCATGGTGGTGAGCCAGGAGGCCCTCGCCAGTGGCGTGGGGGCGGCGATCCTGCGGCGGGGGGGCAATGCGATTGATGCGGCGGTGGCCACGGCCTTTGCCCTGGGGGTAACCCTGCCCCAGGCCGGAAATCTGGGGGGCGGCGGCTTTCTTGTGTTTTGGCATGGGCCCCAGCGGCGGGCCTATGCCCTGAATTTTCGGGAAATGGCCCCCCGCCGGGCCACGGCGCAGATGTTTTTGAACGGGGCGGGGGATGTGGACCGTGCCAGGGCCACCCGCAGTTTGTTGAGCACAGCGGTGCCTGGTTCGGTGGCTGGCTTACTGGCGGCCCAGGGCCGTTTCGGGCGCCTTTCGCGTCAAGCCGTGCTTGCCCCGGCCATTGAGTTGGCGGAGCGCGGTTTCCCGGTCTATCCCCAGTTGGCGGAGTCGTTGCGGCAGGCATCACCGCTTTTGCAGAGTGATACCACCGCTAAACGGCTCTTCTTCCCTAATAATTCAGGGCCTGCACAGCCAGGGGGCCTGGGAGCCTCTGGGGTGCATTTTTATCGCGTTGGGGAGATCTTGCGTCAACCGCAACTGGCGGCGACCTTGGGGCTGATTAGTAAGCAGGGGGCTGCTGGTTTTTATTCGGGGGAGATAAGCCGCCAGCTCGAAGCGCTGATGCTGGCCCGGGGCGGCTTAATCGATCGCCAAGACCTGGGGGCCTATCGGGTGCGCTGGCAGGAGCCGGTGCGCGGTAGTTTCCGGGGCCTCACGGTGTTATCGATGCCGCCCCCCAGCAGCGGTGGCGTGACCCTGGTGCAGCTGCTGAACCTGTTGGAACCCTTTGACCTGGCCCTGACGGGACTCAACAGTGCCTCAACTATCCACCTGATGGTGGAGGCCATGAACCTGGCCTACCGCGACCGCAACAGTGAACTCGG
>Ga0114963_10000471_pt1 | contig 26698 bp, 25 predicted proteins | sample C_131016_EF_Meta_FD_87019 | JGI IMG/M metagenome (GOLD analysis project Ga0114963, IMG submission 87019) | Freshwater microbial communities from Lake Croche, Canada to study carbon cycling - C_131016_EF_MetaG | ecosystem: Environmental > Aquatic > Freshwater > Lake | place: Lake Croche, Canada... | reverse complement strand
TGCCGCTTGGGAAAAACGTAGAAATGAACTCAAAGCTAAAATCGATTGGCAATTTACCACTCAGGACTCTCGTATTAAATTAAAGCGCCTTTATCCTACTATTGGCTCTTGACAGACCACTAGAGGTCATTGGTTTTGATTGTTTATTATTACTATTTTCTTAACTTTCTTCTTTTAAGTGCTATTGATGCTTTTCCAAAGAGGGCTAGTCCTACTGTAGCACCGAGGATGTTTAGAGGCTCAGGAACAACTATAGGTGATGGTAACGCTCCGACAAAAAGATTGCCACTTGAATCAAAGGCTAGACCAGTAGGAACGATAAACCCTGTAGCAAATGTACTAACAGTTCCATCTTGGGTTATCTTTTTTATGGAGCCACCGAGGAAATCTGAGTAAAAAAGATTTCCACTCGAATCAAAGGCTAAATAATTACTACCACCAAGAGGTATTACGGCAAAAGTACTAATAATTCCGCTTGGGGTTATCTTTTTTATGGAATCATTGCTATTATCTGATACAAAAAGGTTGCCACTCGAATCAAAGGCTAGACCAGCAGGATGGTCAAATCCTGTAGCGAAGGTACTAACAGTTCCACTTGGGGTTATCTTTTTTATGGAATTACTGTTAGTATCTGATACAAAAAGATTACCAGTCGAATCAAAGGCTAGACCAGTAGGAAAGTTAAATCCTGTAGCGAAAGTACTAACAGTTACACTTGGGGTTATCTTTTTTATGGAATCACTACCAGTATCTGATACAAAAAGGTTGCCACTCGAATCAAAGGCTAGACCAGTAGGAAAGTTAAATCCTGTAGCGAAAGTACTAACAGTTACACTTGGCGTTATCTTTAGTATATCTGCAGGTGCTGAATAGTCTGCGTCAAAAAGATTTCCACTCGAATCAAAAGCCAAATTACCTGGGTAGCCAATTCTTTGAATAAAAGTACTAACAGTTCCACTTGGGGTTATCTTTAGTATATCTGCAGATGCTGCACACTGTGTTAAAAAAGTGATTCCACTGACCAAGAATCCTGTTACTAAAGCTATTTTTTTAAAGTTCATAAGAACCTCACAGATAAATTAAATTACTAAAATTTTACCACTGGTTATCGGTTTTACCGTTTCAATGCTCAATAGAGGATCTTACGATCAACATTCAAAAGTGCTACTATAGTCTCCCAAAAACGACCGTTATCAAGAGACTCCAGAATGACCCTTTTTTGTGCTTGTGTTTTAAACAGATCATCAAATCTTTTGCACCATCTATCGAAGCTTTTGTGGCATGGCTGCTGAAGTTGTTTCTCTCATCGGATATCATCTTGATGTGAAAGCTGCTTATGGTAAGCATTATACACTTTTATTTTTTATTTTATTGTTTAAGTCCCGTTAAAAACAGAAGCCCTAGATAATGGAGAATTGCTCCAGATGGGAACTTTTAGCATTAACCACAACACAGCAACTAAGTAAGTGGTTGAAAATAAAGGTGATCTTGAGGATTGGGTGTAGGGGGTAGGGTGTGGGTTGTAGGGCAGACACTGAGCGAGATTCAGGGCACTACTCAACAATTTTCGTCCCTTTGCATGTGCGTAGTGGTCAAGACCGGCCATTTCAAAGTCGAGCTCATCGACTCAATCAAAAACAGTATCATTCCCATTGGTTACACAATCTCCAGATTTGCGCTTCCTGTCAGGGTTTTAGGAACTGTATATAGAAAACGTTAGAGTCAGCTTATTTTAAATAAGAGTGTGTTATTGCCCTTGTGTTAGGGGATATTATGTTATGATAACTATTTGTTCTAGAAAGCAACAAGCTTTAATGGGAATGTATCCATCTGCACATTTATAGTTGATAAGTAGTCGTACAAAATAAATTTCAGCCACCCTTGAGACAGGCAAAAAAACAAGGGTATTGCGAAATATGTAATTAATAAAAGTTTAAGAACTTATAGTGATTAGAGCTCAGTCAGTAGGCAGATCTGATAGTCAAAAAATTCATGTTGAACATATTAGTGCTGTGTCCGATTATTTACTGCTTGTGTAACAAATATTGACAGAAGAAAGAAGATTATAAGGAGGAAAAAAATGAATCAAATGTCAATCTTATTTAAGATGATAGAGGGACAACAAATTAACAAATATTGTCTAGAAAAACTCTTAGGAGTAGGTGACTTGGGTGCTACCTTTAAAGTGAGTGAAGTAGTCAGAGATGAGACATTAAGAAAACTGGCTATTAAAATTATTCCTGAGAGGTCAGATGCCAATTTCACAGAATTACTAACAGCAATTAATCTAGAACATCCCAATATCATTTGTTCTTATCGGTCAGACGAATGTAAATTTTTCAATAGTGATGCGATGTTGTATTTAACAATGGAGTTAGGAAAAGAAAGCCTACAAAATAGACTGACCAAAAGAAGATTACCCCCAGAAGAAATCAAGAAGATAGTCGGTGATATAGCATCAGCCTTAGTTTATTTACATGAAGAGAAAAAAGTACATAGAAATTTGAAACCAGAGAATATCCTCTTGGTTGAGCAAAACTGGAAACTCTCAGACTTTGGACTAATGAGAGAACTAAATAATGAGAACTTTCTCCAGACGAATAACCCAATCGGCACTGTCTCTTATAAGCCACCAGAAGCATTTAACAAGGATAGTGTAATAACAGCAGAATGGGATATCTGGTCATTAGGAGTTATCTTATTGGAAATGCTCTCAGGTAAAATCCCATATAATACTGCGGACTCATTCGCTCAGTTCCTGACAGATGTTTTCAAAGGGCGAATAAAATTACCCCCTTTTCCTAAAGAATTTGAACCCTTAGTCTTCGGATGTTTAAAAAAAGACAGCAGTCAAAGATGGACAGCCAAACAGGTACTAGAAGCAGTAACAGGGAGAAAAACACCATCATTGCCAAAAACATATAGTGCTCCTAGTCAGATCTCCCTAGGGTCGAACTTTACAGAAATACTCCCAGACGGAGTTGAATTAGAAATGATAGCAATACCTGGAGGTAGTTTTCTGATGGGTTCAATAGATAATGAATATACAAAACCCCAGCATCCAGTAAACTTAACAGCCTTCCGAATGGGGAAATATCCTATTACCCAAGCACAATATCAAGCAGTAATGGACAATAACCCTTCATATTTTAAGGAAGGTGACGACTATCCAGTAGAACAAGTCAATTGGGATGATGCGAAAGAATTCTGTCTCAGGCTCTCAAAAATGACAGGAAAAACCTATAGATTACCAAGTGAAGCCGAATGGGAATACGCAGCCAAAGCAGGAACTAACACTTATTATTCTTTTGGCGACGAGGCAAGTGATCTACAAAAAGTTTCTTGGTATCAAGATATATCACAGACATATCCAGTAGGGAAAAAGAAAGCCGGCAATAAATGGGGACTCTACGATATGTTGGGTAACGTTTGGGAATGGTGCGAGGACGACTGGCATCCTAATTATAATGGTGCGCCTAATGATGGCAGAGCATGGATAGATAATAATAATCGTTCTCAATCCGAATTGCGTACTATGAGAGGTGATTCAAGAAACCCTTATTCTCGGCTCTGCCGTGGGGTCTGGCGCAATTTCGTTCTCCCCAATAGGCGCCATGTAAACGACGGGTTTCGAGTGGTGTGTTAAGATTTTCCCTCTTGACATTTTCTGACTTTCAGATTACAATTAAATGTTTGCGCGTTTAACCTATTCTTGTTGAGGGAGGGTCAACTATGGCAGGTAGTCAAGTAGAAGCAGATCTCTGGATTAACGAATATATCAGTCCTTGGGATATCTATTCTCATGGAATCACTCGGATCTTCGCCTATAAAAAGACAGAATACCAGGAAATGTATGTTGTAGAATCAGGCGAGTATGGCAAAGCCCTCGTTTTAGATGGAAAATGGCAATCCTGTACAGGGGATGAATTTATTTATCACGAAACTTTAGTACATCCAGCCTTGATCACACACAAAGCACCTAAAACAGTTCTTATTCTAGGGGGTGGAGAAGGGGCAACTATTCGGGAAGTTCTGCGCTGGAAGACAATAGAGCGTGTCATGATGATTGATATTGATGGGGAAGTCGTGCAAGCCTGTAAAGACTTCTTACCAGAAATGCACCAAAACGCCTTTGATGATCCTAGAGTAGAGTTAGTAATTGCTGACGCTTTAGAAGTTCTAGACACCACTACAGATAAATGGGATATTATCATCTCGGATCTCTGTGATCCTATTGAAGAAGGACCATCCTATCCTCTGTTTACCCAGGAATATTTCCAAAAGTTACAGAGAGTCCTAGCGCCAGGTGGTTATGTGATGGTACAGTCTGGACCAATTGCCCCGCCCAAAGTTATGTATCATGCGCGTCTAGTTAACACACTTAAGTCAGTTTTTCCCCATGTACAGTCGTTGTTTTCCCCTTCGGCTAGTTATGGTTCTCCTTGGGGTTTTGCCCTTTGTGCTAATGAGTCTTTTAGTACAATGCCCGATCCTAAAGCTGTTGACCTTTTACTGAGTGAGAAAACTACAGGCGGTTTTAGACTGATTGATGGAATTTCTCTCCTAGGTGCGCTGCAAACTCCTCTTTATGTTCGTCGTGCTTTTGTTGAGTATCCCCAAGTCTATACCCTCAAAGAACCACCTAAATTCTTTGGCAAAGGGGTCATAGAAGAATAAGTCATATTTGATTGGTAAATGTTGGGACAGGCCATACACACACAAATGCCTGTCCCACAAATCATTTAGGAAGTCCATAGATAACCAGTTAAACTCTCAAATATTACTACTACCGCCTACTTGTGTCGCTCCTTCTTCTGTAGGTGGGTGATAGGTCATTGATTGTAAACCCAAGCGACCTGGACCTATAAAACGGTTAAGGGTGAAGGAAATACCTCCTAACATTACCCCTATTGCCCCTAAAACTCCTCCACTACTTTGCAATGCTGTTACAGTCTCCATTCTGACTGAAGAGTCTTTCCATAGCCAGGCCCCAGGTTCTACATCCAACACTTCACCTGGTGCTAAATACTTTTCAAATACATTTCCATAACCATGTATTAAAAGTAAACCTCCCTCTTTCTTGCCCTCAAAACGGTCTATAAATAAGCCGCCACTCCGGCTAAATAAAATATTTACTAGTCCTCTTTGAAAAAAGAAATTATAGTCAATATTGCTAGTAGCTAATAAGAATTGATGCTCTCTAACATCTACAGTCTGACCACGCTCCAGTTTAAGCACTACTATTTGTCCAGGAGCCTCACGAGAAAAAGCAATATTACCTGGTCCATGCGCTTGAGTGATAAAAATTTCTAAGCCAGCAAAAAAGCGTCTAGCTGCGCCTTTCAAGCTTTTAACCCCTAATCGGACATTGGGCTGTTTCCATAAAAGAATGTGATGCTCAAAGTACACTGATTGATTTTGCCCCAGATGTACATCTACAATAGGCACAATTTCTCCCTCTATTTTCAAACTCAAGTCATCTGTTTTAAAGACACCTTGGGGATTTTTTAACTCTGGAATGGGTTCATTGCTAAATTCAGACATAATCTCACAGAAAATTTTATTAAAGTATTATCAAAATAATATTCTACAGCTTTTTGATGTATGGAAAACGCATACTAAAAATTGTCTTGTTTGTTAAAATGGTCTGAAAATAATTAATCGTCTTCAGGTATTACAGCAATTTGAGACCAGATAAGCTTGCTTAACCAAGGGGCGGGGCGAAGCCCCGCATGGGTTTTGGTTTTAAAGTTGTGGCGTAACGAGATTTACATTTGCTGTAAGTCCCATCACTACTATCTGATCACCACTCTGCTTTAATATATTATACAGACCCAACAAATAAGAAAAATGACTCATCTTTCGTCAATTAGACAGCCAATCATTGTTCATCTTAGCGACTCCGATACAGACAAAATTGAGCAAGGACAAGATGTTATTGATGGCTTAATCAAACCCCAAAAAACCCTGCCTCCTCATTATTTCTATGACAGTAGGGGATCTCATCTCTTTGAGGAAATTTGTCAACTACCTGAATATTATCCTACTCGTACCGAAGCAAGTATCTTAGAAAAGTCTGTCCTACAACTGGCTGAAACTACGCGAGAGTGTCAGTTAATTGAGTTAGGCAGTGGGAGTTCCACGAAAACTCGTCTGATCATTGAAGCATATCAGAAAACAGGCTGTTCACTTTCTTATGTTCCCATCGATGTTAGTGCAAAAATTCTCACTGAAAGCGCCCAAACTCTCTTAGTAGACTATCCCTTCCTAGATATACAGGGCTTAGTTGGTACTTATTATCGAGCTTTAAAAAATCTGCCTGTTAATCGCTTTAAAAACCGTCTAATTTGTTTTTTAGGCAGTACCCTAGGGAATTTTAACCCCCAAGAATGTGACTACTTTTTTAGTCAGCTTAGGAATGTCCTGCAACCAGGGGATTACTTCCTTTTAGGAGTGGACTTAGTTAAGCCTATATCTATTCTAGAAGCTGCCTATAATGATTCTCAAGGTGTTACTGCTGCTTTTAATTTGAATATCCTAGAACACCTCAATTGGCGCTTTGAGGGAAATTTCCAATTAGAGAATTTTCAACATCAGGCTTTCTTTAACCTAGAATTATCTCAGATTGAAATGCACCTAGTTTCTCTCCTCCCACAACAGGTAACCTTAAAAAAACTGAATCTCAATTTAACCTTCGCTCTAGGAGAAACTATTCATACAGAAATATCTCGCAAATTTTCCCTCGAACATCTACCACAATACCTAGAAAAACAGGGATTACAACCCCATACTATTTGGACAGATGACAATCAATATTTTGCTTTGCTACTAACGCAGGTAGGCTAATGCCAATAAATCAAGACACCCATTCCCTGCTAAAACGCATTTTCCATGGGTTTTAGCAGGGAATGGGGAATATGCCCTATGCCCTAGTTCAGTGTCAGTTTTAGGCGAGACGAGGTTTTTTAGAATATCTAATTTTATTGCATCTTAGCTTACAGCAAATTTGGATCAAATGAAGCCCATATAAAAATGCTAAAACCCATGTGGGGCGCCGCCCCACTCCCTTGGTTTTGTGGTGTTTCTGGTCTCAAACTGCTGTAGTAACTTAGAGGCTTATTAGCTTACAATATTTAGTAAATACTGCCTAGTTTAAACTATTGCTTATGGCTGATGTCTTCATCTCCTATTCACGTAAAGATAAAGAATTTGTTCAGATCCTTCAAGATGCTCTCAAAAAGAGTAATAAAAGTACTTGAGTAGACTGGGAAGATATTCCTTTAACTGCTGACTGGTGGAAGGAAATTGAAGCAGGAATAGAAGGAGCAGATACCTTCATCTTTGTCATTAGTCCTGACTCGATAGCGTCTAAAGTCTGTGGTGAGGAGATTTGTCACGCTAATAAACATAATAAGCGTCTTTTTCCGATTGTCAGAAGAGATGCCGAACAACACTTTGATAAGAATAATCTACCTCATCAAGCAATCAATAGACATAACTGGTTATTTTTTCGAGAGAATGATGATTTTACAGGAGCTTTTGAAAAGTTAATCAAAAGCCTCGATCTAGATCTGAGTCATGTTCGGACTCATACGCGCTTATTAGTGCGTGCTCTTGAATGGGAGGAGAAAAATCGTCTGGTTAGTTATTTATTACGCGGGGAAGATTTAACCGAAGCGGAACAGTGGTTAATGGAATCCCACAATAAACAACCAATACCCACAGATAGCCATATTCAATATATTACAACCAGTCGCAAAGTTGAATTAGAGAATGAACAGAAAGCACAACAACAATTTTTAAAAGCTGAACTCTCTCAAGCCAATTCTCTTGGTCGCTATGCTTTGTCACTGTTTAATGAACACAAAGAATTAGAGGCTTTTGTAGAAGCAATTAGAGCAGGAAAAATTCTCCAAAAACACTCTACTACTGATCCAGTCGTGGTCAGTGCTTTACAACAAGTTATTTATCAAGGAAATGAAAGAAACCGCTTAGAAGGGCATAATGGCGATGTCAATAGTATCAGTTTCAGTCCAGATGGACAAACTTTATGACAACACCATCAAACTCTGGGATTTTAATATAAACTCTTTAACGGCAAGTGCCTGTAATTGGGTAAAGAATTATTTACAAAATAACCCTAATGTCAGTGAGAGTGATAGGCATTTATGTGAAAAATGATGTAGATTAGCAAAATTTATGTCTACCCCAAACTTTTCCAAACAGGTTTAGTAGAAATTACATGACGTTCCAATCCTAGTTCCGCAGGAGACAAACCCAGAGAAAGACCTATTAACTGGGGAAGATGAAGTATAGGAATATTGAGTTTTTCTCCTATCACCTTTTCTATTTCAGGTTGACGCGACTCCAGATTAAGATGACAGAGAGGACAAGGAGTAACAATACAGTCAGCCCCAGCATTTTTAGCCTCTAGAAGATGTCTCCCTGCTAGCATAAAGGAACTCTTAGGGGCATAACTGGAGATAGGCCAGCCACAACATTGAGTGCGTCCTGCATAGTAAATAGGAGTTGCCCCAACTGTAGAGAATACCTGTTCTAAAGATTGAGGATTGAGAGGATCATCAGGGATAGACTTCTGAGCGCGTAGCAGATAACAACCATAGAAAGCCGCACATTTTAGACCAGTTAAAGGCTTTGTCACCTGTTCTTTTAGTCTATCTAGTCCATAGTCCCGTACAAGCGCCCAAAGAAGATGGATCACTTTACCATTACCTTGATAGGGCGAACAATGTTCTTTTTTCAGCAGACTATTAACCTGTTCTAAATAAGCAGGATCTTTCTCCTTAGCTTCCTTAAGACGTTCATCCACATGTCCCAGTACCCCTTGACAGGTACTACAATGAGTCAGAAGAGGTAAAGAAAGCTCTTCAGCTAGAGCAATATTACGTGCATTAACGGTATCTTCTAAAAGTTGAGAATCTTCCTTATAAGTTCCTGAACCACAACAGGCAGCCTTCTTCAACTCTATTAATTCTATACCCAACTTTTGCGTCAAAGCACCCGTTGAGATATACAGTTCACGACAAGCACCTTGAGCAACACAGCCGGGGTAATAAGCGTAACGTAGCATTGTAATAGTCCTGGATAACACTCTAGTCTAGGGCATTATGCTAGAATATCATATTGTCAAGCACTAATGGAAACCATGACCCCGTAATCCCGTCACTACCACATTACTACCTTTGGCTGTCAGATGAACAAGGCTGACTCCGAGCGAATGGCAGGTATCCTCATATCTTAGTTAATTAAAGGTAGATCGATGGCAAAAATAGAAGGCTTTAGAGTAAAAAATTATAAGGTTCTTCAGGATGTTACTTTGGGGAAAATATGGAATACACCAAATAACACTTCTTTAACTTCAATGACGGCTGTTATTGGCAAAAATGGGGTGGGAAAAAGCACACTTTTTGATGTTTTTGGCTTTCTTTCAGACTGTTTAAAAAGTGGCGTTGAAGAAGCTTGTTATTCTCATGGTCGTGGAGGTTTTGAAAGAATTTGTTCTCAGGGACAAGAGGAGAGGATAGAATTTGAAATCTATTACAGAGAAAATAGTAATGCTCGACCAATTACCTACGAATTGGCAATTACTCTTGACTCGTCTGGTAGACCCTATGTAAAACAAGAAAGACTCAGGCAAAGAAGAAGAGGACAAAAATCGGGAAGGCCTTTTTCTTTTTTAATATTAAATGAGGGTCAAGGCATAGCATGGAAAGGAGAAGAAAATAGTCAACAAATAGAAGAGGAACAAGAAGAAATAGATTTATTAACCTTTATGGAGAGAGTACGTCAAGATGAAGAGGAAAGCAAAGAAATAGAGATAGTAGAACTTAATGATAATCGAAAACTTGGTATTGCCACTTTAGGAGCACTTAAACAACATCCCAGAATTTCCTTATTTCGTAGATTTATTGAGGGATGGTATCTGAGCTACTTCACCCCTGATGCTGCCAGAGATTTGCCACGAATTGGACCTCAGAAACATCTGAATATTCATGGAGATAATCTGGGCAATGTAGTTCAGTTTATGGAGAAAGAACATCCCCAAAAATTTCAATCTATCCTCAATAAAATATCCAAAAAAATCCCAGGCATTAACAACATTAGCACTGAAAAAAGCTCAGATGGAAGACTCCTTCTTCGTTTCAATGATCGAGGTTTTCAAGATCCATTTTATGCTCAACAAATGTCAGATGGAACGCTTAAGATATTTGCCTATCTACTACTATTAGAAGATCCGTCACCGCCACCATTTTTATGTATAGAAGAACCGGAAAATGGTCTTTACCATAAACTATTAGAAACTTTGGCACAAGAATTTAGAGAACACACTCGCAAGGGGGGAACTCAAATTTTTATCACAACCCATCAACCTTATTTTGTTGATGCACTTGACCCCGATGAGGTTTGGATTTTAGAGAAAAATGAAAATGGTTTTTCTACTATTAAAAGAACCAGTGAAGATCCCCTTATTAAAAATCTTGTTTCGGAAGGATTACCTCTTGGTGGACTTTGGTATAGTGACTACTTAGATAAAAGATAAATCTATGCACTTTGAGATTCTTATTGAGGATAATTCAGGGAAAACTGCTCTTAACATTCTTATTCCAAAGATTATTAATATCGAACAACACACATTTAATGTTCATTCTTACAAAGGAATAGGTCATATTCCTAAAAATCTAACCAGTTCTACTAGTGATCCTAAAAAGCGCACTCTCCTTGATAACCTTCCTAGACTTGTTCAAGGTTATGGTAAGACTTTTGCTAATTATCCTCCTGATTATTCTGTAGTTCTTATTATCATTTGTGATCTTGATATGCGATGTTTGAGTACTTTTCGCAAAGAATTACTAAATTGTGTAGATCAGTTTAGTTTTATTAAACCGAAAACACAGTTTTGCATTGCCATTGAGGAAGGAGAAGCATGGTACTTAGGAGATTTAGACGCAATTAGGTCAGCTTATCCAAAAGCCAAAACTACAGTATTAAATTCATACACAAATGATAGTATATGTGGCACATGGGAAAAATTAGCTGATGCTGTATATTCTGGTGGGAACAAAAATCTATCTAAACTTGGATCACATTCTATTGGTAAAGAGAAAAATAATTGGGCTGAAAAGATCTCTCCTCTGATGGACGTGGAGAAGAATCTTTCACCAAGCTTCTGCTATTTTCGAGACAAACTTAGATCCTATATTCCGTAAAGATGAAGGCTCCCCGAAACCGCTATAACAGCCCTCATCTTTTATCCTGTAAGATACTGTTAGTTCCACTAAAGTTAGCTACATTAGTAGTAACTGTTCCAGTAGTGGGATCTACAGAAAAGATGGTTCCACTACCATTAGGAAAATCAGGTTCCTGCAAAAGAAACTAAGTTCTGTATATTTCCAGTAGTGGGATTGACAGAAAAAACTGTTCCAGCAAAAGCATGTCCAACACTATTAGCACCTCCCTGTAAAGTAGTCCCATAAAAAAGACCTTTGGTACTACTATAAGTTAAACTTCCATAAGGGTTCAAACCATTACTTTCATTAAATTCTGCTACATCTTTCAAAGCAGTAACTGGGTTACTATCATTAGGATTAAAAGAAAATATGTTTCCATAATTATTAGGACCACCACTCACAGTAGTCCCATAGAAGATTCCATTGAGGTATGTTAAATTACCCTCAGGACTATCTCCGTTAGCGTTACCAAGGAGTGCTACATCCTTCAAAGCAGTGGTTGGGTTAGAATCGTTGGGATTAAAAGAAAACACGTTTCCACCACCATAAATTCCCCCTTGGTCGGTAGTTCCGTAAAATAGAACGTTGTTGCTATCGTATGTTAGATCAGTTCCAGAATTAAGTCCGTTGACATAATCAAAATTTGCTAGAACCTGTATTCCTGTAGCAAAAGCAGAAGAGCAGAATAAGAGAGAGCTACCGAGTACTAAAGTTGCTGTTGCTAGATTTTTTTGTACATAAATACCAAGGTGTAGGGTTTGGGATTCAGAATGCACCGATTCTAAAAAACACTAATTAAATTGTCAAGTAGATATAAAATTAAATTAATATTTTGTTACATTGGTAGAATATTTGATACACCGAAAGTCCAGTGCATTATGCTAGAATATCATATTGTCAAGCACTAATGGAAACCATGACCGAGAAATCCCGTCACTACCACATTACTACCTTTGGCTGTCAGATGAACAAGGCTGACTCCGAGCGGATGGCAGGTATCCTAGAAAAGATGGGGTTCCAATGGTCAGAAGATCCCAATCAAGCAGATTTAATCCTTTATAATACCTGTACAATCCGCGACAATGCCGAGCAGAAAGTCTATTCTTACTTGGGTAGACAGGCAATGAGAAAACAAAAAAATCCCAACCTAACCCTGATTCTAGCCGGTTGTGTAGCTCAACAAGAAGGAGAAAAACTCCTACAAAGAATACCAGAACTAGATTTAGTCATGGGTCCACAAAATGCCAATAGACTAGAAGACCTCTTAGAAGAAGTTTTTAGCGGTAATCAGGTAGCTGCTACAGAATCTAGATATATTACTGAAGATATTACCAAACCAAGACGAGAAAGTGCTATTACTGCTTGGGTAAATGTTATCTATGGCTGTAACGAACGCTGCACATATTGCGTGGTCCCCAATGTTAGAGGGATAGAACAATCTAGAACACCCCAGGCTATTAAAGAAGAAATAAAAGAACTAGCACAGCAGGGTTATAAAGAGATTACTCTTTTAGGACAAAATATAGACGCTTACGGGAGAGACTTACCTGGAGTAACTGAAACAGGTAGACATCTACATACATTTACAGACCTTCTCTATTACCTCCATGATATCCCAGGCATAGAGAGATATCGTTTTGCCACCAGTCATCCCCGTTACTTTACCGAACGCTTGATCCAAGCTTGTGCAGAACTCAAGAAAGTCTGTAAATATTTTCACATTCCCTTCCAGTCAGGCGATAATGATATTCTCAAAGCCATGTCCCGAGGCTATACCCATCAGCGTTACCGTCAGATAATTGCCAAAATAAGGGAATATATGCCAGATGCAGCGATCAGCGCCGATGTTATAGTAGGGTTTCCAGGCGAAACAGAAGAACAGTTTCAAAATACCCTACAACTAGTAGAAGATATAGGCTTCGATCAAGTCAATAGCGCAGTCTACTCCCCTCGTCCAGGGACTCCTGCAGCCTTATGGAATAATCAAGTCTCTTTTGAGGAAAAAAACGACCGTCTACAACGCATCAATCACCTAATCAACACCAAAGCAGCAGAACGGTCTAGTCGGTATCTAGGACTGATAGAAAGGGTTTTAGTAGAAGAAGTTAACCCGAAAGACCCGACTCAAGTGATGGGAAGAACAGAAGGAAACCGTCTTACCTTCTTTCAAGGCGATATTAATGAGTTGAAAGGTAAAATAATCCCTGTAAAAATTACAGAAACCCGTCCCTTTAGTCTGACAGGTGAAATAGTTCTCTCTCTTGTAGGTTAAATTTTCTGCCAGATGCTAAACTACTTCAAAAGCTTACTAACTCTAGCTATTCTCCTCTATTTAGAATCTTCCACTTTAGCTGGCAGTCTCCAAGAAATCCAACATAGAGGTAAACTCAGGGTAGGAATTAAAGACAATTCACCACCTCTAGGCTTTTATAATAGTCAAGGACAACTAGTAGGCTTAGAAATAGATCTAGCCAGAGAAATAGCCCTAGAATTACTTGGGAGTAGAGATGCAGTAGAATTTTTACCCCTCTTAAACCAAGATCGTCTAGCCAGCCTTTTAGATGGTAAAGTAGACATGATTATTGCTGATCTGTCTATAACAGTCTCTCGTCAGCGTTTAGTAAGTTTCATTGATTACTATTATCTAGATGGTACAGGATTAATCGCAACTAAACCAGAAATAGAAAGACTAGAAGATCTCAAAGAGAAAAAAATCGCTGTTTTAGAAGAGTCCAGCGCTATAGCAGTGCTCAAATCTAGTCTACCAAGTGCTCAACTAGTTGGAGTCAAGTCCTATCAAGAAGGCTTTAACCTATTGCAAAATAATCAAGTAGACGCAATGGCTGCAGATCGTAGTATTCTAGTAGGTTGGAGACAAAATCATCCCCTTGATCATCTCCTGCCAGAAAGACTCTCAGTTGCCCCTTTAAGCATAGCGCTCCCTAAAGGATTGCAATATAATGAGTTACAAAAAAAAGTAACAAAAGTCATGGAAACTAGTAAAAAATCAGGCTGGTTAAAACAACGTTTAATTTATTGGGGATTACCCTAAATATGCAAGAAAATATTCCTATTGTCTATCTCGCTGTCTTATTAATACTCTTAGCTGGAGTAGCCATTTTTATCATTCAACAAGTCGTCAAAACAATCATTCAAGAAAAGACCTTATCCCGTCTCCAAGAACTCCTGAAAAATAACAAAAGCACAGCTAAAGACTGTTATGAACTAGGGAGCCTCTATTTAGACAAGAAACTTTATGTCCAAGCAGTCACTTTGTTTCAAAAAGCCCTGAAAATGAATGAAGACGAGACAGAACCAGAAAATAAAGCCTTAATTTACAACGCTCTAGGTTTTTCCTACTTTGCTCAAGAACAGTATGATCTAGCTATACGGAACTATAAAGATGCTCTGAAACTCTATCCTGATTATGTTATCGCTTTAAATAATCTAGGTAATGCCTATGAGAAAAAACAGATGATTAATAAAGCCATAGAAACCTATGAAGAAACCTTAAAATATAATGAGAGCAATAAAATTGCCCAAAAAAGGCTAGAAGCTCTTCGTAAACGTTTAGTAACTTCGTAATTTCTAGAGAGGGAAAAGTGCCACATACTATTGTAACTGAAGTTTGTGAAGGAATAGCCGACTGTGTTGATGCTTGTCCAGTTGCCTGTATTCATCCAGGACCTGGCAAAAATAGGAAAGGAACCGACTGGTATTGGATAGATTTTGCCACATGTATTGATTGCGGCATCTGTTTACAAGTCTGTCCTGTAGAAGGGGCAATTTTAGCAGAAGAAAGACCAGATTTACAGCAAACCCCCACTTAAGAAAATGAGTCATTTACTAGAAGTCCAAGGTGTTTACGCAGGATATATAAAAGACCTGAATATTTTACAAGGCGTGAGTTTAAAAGTAGCAGTAGGAGAACTAATTGTTGTAATTGGACCAAACGGCTGCGGTAAGTCAACCCTTCTGAAGACCATTTTTGGACTTCTAGTACCTAATCAGGGGACTATTAATTTTAAAGGGAAAAGTCTGATCGGGGTGAGATCAGATCAAATTGTCCAGTTAGGTATGGGTTATGTACCTCAAATTTCTAATGTTTTTCCCTCCTTAAGCATAGAGGAAAATTTGGACATGGGAGCCTATATCAAGCATGGTTCTCTAGCCAAGCAAAAAGAAATCATCTATACAATGTTTCCACGCCTCAAAGAACGAAGTAAACAACGCGCGGGCACTCTATCAGGTGGTGAACGTCAAATGTTAGCGATGGGGAGAACTTTGATGTTACAGCCCGATTTACTCCTCTTAGATGAACCTTCAGCCGCTCTATCTCCCATTCTAGTAGAAGATGTCTTTGCCCAAATTAAAGCTATTAATCAAGCTGGAACTGCAGTATTATTAGTTGAACAAAATGCTAAAAAAGCCTTGATGATGGCAGATAGAGGCTATGTTTTAGAGAGTGGTTGTGATCGCTATCACGGAACAGGAACAGAACTTCTCAACGATCCTAGAGTAGGAGAACTTTACCTGGGCGCAAGCTATCATAAGTGAAGAAGGCAAAAGGCAACAGGACTCCCTAAAACCTTCTCCTGTCTCCTGTCTCCTGAATGTGTAATTATTTTTATGTAACTACTTAAGTTACAGCAATTTGAGACCAGATAAGCTTGCTTAACCAGGGGGCGGGGCGGAAGCCCCGCAAGGGTTTTGGTTTTTAAGTTGTGGCTTAATAGATTAAAATTTGCTGTAAGTAAAGTAAAATAAATAAAAGAGGTAACAATTTCTAGAAAAACCTCTATTAATTTTTTTTAAAGCATTAACGAAACCTATGTCAAAGCTAGACCTGATTGAAAACTTCCCAAGTACTATTACTCAATCTGGCAATCAAGCAATACCTCCCTTAGACCTAGAATCTATCAATTCTCAAATAGAAAACAAGAACGCTACAGAAGTAATTGAATGGGCACAAACCACCTTTGGCGAAGGACTAGTGATGAGTACTAGCTTTGGCATTCAAGCTGCAGTCATGCTTCACCTAGTTACTAGAGTCATTCCCGATATTCCAATTATTTGGATTGATACTGGTTATCTACCTCCCGAAACCTATACCTTTGCTGAAGCACTCACCAAACGTCTCCAACTCAACCTAAAAGTCTATCAGTCTCCCCTCAGTCCAGCTAGAATGGAGGCACTGCACGGTAAACTTTGGGATAGGGAGGATATCCAGTCCCTCAACCTCTACGATAAAATTCGCAAAGTAGAACCAATGCAAAGAGCTTTAAGTGAATTAAAAGCCACAGCCTGGTTAGCAGGGTTAAGACGTTCTCAAACTAATCATCGTCAAAACCTTGCCAAAGTTGACCAACAGGGAACATTCTACAAGATTCACCCCATCCTCAATTGGCATTCACGAGATGTATATCAGTATTTAACTGATCACGATCTACCCTATCATCCTTTCTTTGATTTGGGCTATGTCTCAGTCGGTGACTGGCATTCTAGTCGTCCTCTGATGGCTGATGATGCTAACGAAAGGGATACTCGCTTCAAAGGGTTAAAACAGGAATGTGGCTTACATTTACCCTTGACACCAGGGAGCGCTAAAAGTTTAGATTCCAGCACATTATAAAGGGGGTGGGAGTAGGGTTGAGGGTGCTGTATCCTCCGGGGGGCTTTTCGCCAACCCCGTTCCCTATCCCCTAAAGTGAATCTTAAGGGGATACTAGATTACTAAAGAGAAGTAACTTGAATCTCAATCTCTACAGTCACTTCAGGGTGAAGTTTAATTTGTACCTTATAATAGCCTGTTTCGTTAATTTCAGGTAAAGTAATACCACGACGGTCAATTTCTATATTAGCCTTAGACTGAATGATATCTGTGACCTCTTGCGGAGTAACCGTACCAAATATAGCATTACCTTCTCCTACCTGTTTACCAATGACAAAGGTTTTGATCCCTTCTAAAGTGGCTTTACGAGATTCAGCTTCTTGTTTTTGGGCAAGTAAACGTTGACGTTCTTTCTCTTTTCTCACTTCAACTTCTTTGAGAACACCACGAGTTGCCAGTACCCCTAAGCCTTGAGGAATTAGATAATTACGGGCATAACCTGGGGCAACTTCCACTAAATCGCCAACCTTACCCAATTTTGTAACATTTTGATTTAAAACAACAGATAAACGTTTGACCATATTTTCTCCTTTAGATGAGTCATAATAAACACTACAAACTATTCATTCTATAACATTTAGGACAAATCCGGCAAGAGGAAGCGTCAAGTTGTTAGATTTAGACGAAATAGTTTAGAATGACACAAAGGTCAAAAACATCACTAAAAAACAAAATTGTGTCAAAGTATCGTTGGTTATTGTCGCTAGTATTAGGTCTTGGAGTAAGTTGGACAATTGCTAAGCCAGGGTTAACACAGGCTCTTCTTCCCTACACTCCAGAAGTCAAAGCAGACCAATTTGAAGAAAAAGGAATAGATCTAGCACAACAGGTTGAATACTTATTACGCTATCGTCTAGATGACGAAGCAAGTATCGCTTCCGCCGTTTCTATGGCACGCTTATCCACTCAATTGGCTCCCAATAAATCGGAAACTTGGCGTATTTTAGGAATACTATATGCGCAACAAAAACAGTTTGACCAGAGTCTAATCGCCTTAAACAAAGCAGTTTCTCTAGACTCGACAAACCCAGTCAATTACTTTATTTTAGGGAGAATATATTTTCAAAAAGGAGATTATCCTAAAGCCGAAACCAATATAGAACAAGGGTTAAAAATCAAACCCGATGAGGTAGAACCACTCTTTGACCTAGGTAATACAAAGCTGAAATTGGGACAACTGCCAGCCTCAATTACTGCTTATCAAAAAGCCGTTACTTTAGATAAGAAATTTTGGCCAGCCCTGAATAATATAGGCTTAGTTCGCTATGAACAGGGCAATATAGAAGGAGCAATCAAAGCATGGCAAGAAGTGATCAAAATAGACAATAAACAGGCAGAACCACAGCTGGCCCTTGCCGTAGCTTTGTACCATCAAGGAAAAACGGAACAAGCCTACAAAAGAGCCCAAGAAGCCCTGACAATAGATAATCAGTATGCTAACCTAGATTTTCTCAAAGAAAATCTTTGGGGAGAACGTATTTTGGAAGACACAAAAACTCTTTTAAATACCTCAAATATGCAAAATGTGATTAAATCTTTGAAGAAGACAACTAAAACCACTACTTCTTCTCCATAGCTGAAAAAATCTGCTGAATAAATTGTCGATGATCCATAACTGGCTTAGAGATATAACCATCAGCCTCACTATTTTGGAGAAGATGTTCAGCATTCCCCTCCATAGCATGGGCTGTAACTAGTAAAACAGGAACCCAAGCAGTCAAAGGGTTGGACTTGAGAATTTGAGTAATCCGAACACCATCTACAGCAAGTCCTTGATAGAAACTATTCGGGAGAGAGACATCCATCAAAATAATGTTGACTTCCTTCGATATGACCATCTGGATCACCTCATCCACATTTTCAGTACCCCTTACCTCTACTTGAGCAAGTTTGGTCAAAATTTTAGCAAAAACTCGAAAGTTAAGCGGATCATCTTCTACAATCAAAACGGTAGTCATAGCACTTTTAAAGACCAAGAATGTGTTTAAATCAACAGAACAGGAGTAATCACCATAGGGGCTAACCACGCATGGCAAAACAGCTAAATCTCTTAGCAAGCGGACAGATCATCCCAACAGCACTCCACTTAGAGATGGAGCGTTCCTATTTAGAATATGCCATGAGCGTGATCGTCGGTCGAGCGCTCCCTGATGTCAGAGACGGTCTGAAACCAGTTCACAGGCGGATTCTCTACGCTATGTATGAACTAGGATTAACCCCTGATAGACCGTATCGGAAATGTGCACGGGTTGTTGGAGATGTCTTAGGTAAATATCATCCACATGGGGATCAATCAGTCTATGAAGCTCTAGTACGAATGGTACAAGACTTTTCTAGTCGCTACCCGCTACTAGCAGGACATGGCAACTTTGGCTCAGTTGACGACGACCCACCTGCAGCTATGCGCTATACCGAAACAAGACTAGCTCAAGTTGGGTATAACTGCCTCCTAGAAGGCATCTCAGAAGCGGTAGTTGAGTTTACCAATAACTTTGACAACTCACAACAAGAACCAGTTGTCTTACCCGCTCAACTCCCTATTTTACTCCTCAATGGCTGCTCCGGCATTGCGGTAGGAATGGCTACAAATGTACCACCTCATAACCTCAATGAAGTAGTAGATGGCTTGATTGCCCTAATAGATAATCCTCATCTCACCGATGAACAAATCTGGAAAATAATCCCAGGACCTGACTTTCCCACAGGGGGAGAAATATTAGATCTAACTGGCATTAAAGAAGCCTATAGCAGTGGCAAAGGAACCATTACAGTCAGAGGAATAGCTCAGATAGAACAGATAGCGCTTGATGGCAAAAGACGGAGAGAAAGAACAGCTATTGTTGTTACCGAACTCCCCTATCAAGTCAATAAATCCGCTTGGATTGAGAAAGTCGCAGAACTAGTCAATCTAGGCAAAATAGAAGGAATTGCCGACCTACGCGATGAAAGCGACCGTCAAGGAATGCGCGTCGTCATTGAGCTAAAAAAAGACGCCGACCACAACCAAATACTAAAAGCTTTATATAATCAGACAGCCTTAGAAAGTAACTTTGGCGCAATTTTTCTCGCTCTAGTTAACTACAAACCCCGTCAGATTTCCTTAAAAACTTTACTGGAGGAGTTTTTAAAATTCCGAGAAGAAACCCTCAGGAAAAAGTACAGTTATCAGCTAGAACAGTCCCAGCAGCGCCTAAATCTAGTAAATGGACTACTATTAGCTCTCGATAACCTCCAGAGGATCATTGCTATTTTAACCACATCCCCTGATGGTAGTACTGCAAGCCGAACCCTCCAAGCCGAACTCTCCCTCAGTTCAGCGCAAGCCGACTCAGTTCTGGCTATGCCTCTAAGACGTTTAACAGGACTAGAACGCCAAAAACTGCAAACAGAACAAAACGACCTGCAAGTTGAGATCCAAAGTCTAGAAATTCTCTTAAATCAACGACATGAACTCTTAAAAAGCCTCAAAAAAGAACTACGAAGTCTCAAAAAACAGTTTGGCGATGCCAGAAGAACCCGCATTGTACACCAAGAAGCCGTAACAGTTGAACCTGTTAAGACTCCTACACAGTCCAGAAGCGCCGCCAATATCCTAACTCTCACATTGAACAATAGTTTAGTCTGGCGCACCGAGCAACAGTGGTCAAATGCCCTGTTAGCGCAGCTAGCCGCTGGCAAAGAACCTTTAATCTATGCCCAGTCTATCCCACCCACCAATCAGTCCCCACTGTTTCTGATTACTGAAACTAGCAAGGTCTTCGCTGTCAGTCTAGACCAGCGTCCTTCTAAGCAAGTAATGCTCTCTAGTCTACTGCCTAAAAGTTGTCAACAAGAACCAATCATCTCTCATCTCTTCTTAAGCGATAAGCCAAATAATTTAGAAATAATTCTACTCAGTAGCAGTGGCAAAATTAAGCGACTATCCACTAAAGAATTAGAATCAGTAGGAGTACGCGGGGTCAGCTTAATGAAACTCAAAGAAGGAGAAACTTTAGCCCAAGTGAGTTACTACCAAGCAGGACAACATTTAGCTATAGCCACAAGTCAAGGACGAATCCTCCATATAGGCTCCAGCTTAGACACACTCCCAGTCACAGGAAGATCTGCCCAAGGTACTACAGCCATATCTCTTTCTACACAAGAACAGATAGTTAGCTGTCAAACAATGTCAGAAAAAGATGAGTTATTGTTAGTTTCACAACAAGGCTATTTAAAACGTCTTCCCTTAAAATCCCTGCGGGTATGTAAATTTAACGAGACAGGAGCAATAGCGCTACAATTTAAACAAAAAAACGATCAACTTATAGCTGTACTATCCTGTGCTGTGAGTGATTCTGTACTAATTTTAACTAGCTTAAACAACACCATAAAACTCTCTTTAAGCAATGTTCCCCACGGGGACAGAACCTCACCAGGAGAGTTGATGCCTCAACTCAAACCCAATGAAACTATTAAACTAGTAAAAAGTCAAGATCTCAGGATATAAAATGATAAGCTAAAACGCATTTAATATGCGTTTTAGCTTATTTTCAAAGCCCGCCAAACCACTCATAACCTTGATCCTCCCAATAACCTAAAGCTTTTGGCTTTTCCTTCAGTAAGGTGATTTGAGTTACCCATTTACTCTGTTTGTAACCTAGTTTAATAGGAGAAGCTAGACGTAAAGGGGCTCCATTGTCAATAGGTAAAGGTTGCCCATTCTTCTGGTAAGCCAAGATAGTTTGTGGGTGTAAAGCAGAGACAAGATCCCAGCTTTCATAGTAGCCATCGGCTGATTGAAAGTTAATATAGCGGACATCTGTGTTAGGTTGAGCCAAAGTTACAAGCTCTCTCAACCTAATTCCTCCCCATTGAACGATAGCAGACCACCCCTCTACACAAATATGGCGGATCGTCATGCTAGTAAAAGGCATTTTTTTGATCTCCGCCATACTTAAATTGAGAGGCTGCTTGACCTCCCCATCAATTTTCAGTCGGAATGTTTCTGGATCAATTTCAGGCGTAGTGTCATAGGTATTAATCAGTAAAGCGGCTGGTTCAATACTACTAGCAGGAAACTCTGTAATCAGCTTGTTAGGATTCAATAATAGGGCTTCTAGACTTTGATTGAGTGGTTCAGTTGCTTTAAAGACTACACCATCAGATAAAGATGCTCCACAACCCCCTAGAATTAAACCTAAACCAGAGAGTCCCGAAATTTGCAGCAGACGACGACGTGGTAAGTAGATTTTAGACATTTACTTAATAAACATAGATTGAATTAAACGAGAACCGCCCACTTTAAAAGCTAAGAAGGAGTGAAGCAAGGCAAAGATAACAAAAGTGGGGACTGCTATAAAATGAACTATCCTTAAAGCTTTCCAACTGCCGAATAAATTGACAATCCAATCAAATTGAGCAGGTTTATACATTCCTATCCCAGTAAAGATGGACAACAAGAGAACAGGGATAATAGCTGTATAGGTTAAACGATGCCAAGCATAGTTTGTCCTTTTAGCGTTCTGACTTTTTTGTAAGGCTTTAAGATCACTCTGGGAAATAAATCTATTTTTCCAGCGTTTAGTTAGTACAATATAAATACCATAAGCTAGTAGGTTGAGAGAAAATACAGACATAGCCGCAAAATGCCAATGCCTACCCCCTGCCAACCAACCTCCCAAGAGAAATAGAGAGGGAAACTGCCAACCTGCTCTACCCCCAAATACTGGATTAGCATTGTAAATCTGTAACCCACTGGTAATCATCACAGTTAAACTAACTACGTTCAGCCAGTGGAAGATCAGAACAGTAAAACTTTGTTGCGGTTTAGGCTTCATTTAAAATCAGGTCCAGCCAACTCATTTATGCTCATTTTAAGCTATTGATCGGATTTTGACATTTCTAAGTATCCTTTTGGCCGCTATAATAGGGCACAGAGAAGCATTATAGTTAAAAGCAATGAACAATTTTTCCTCCACACCTCAAGATGAAATATTTATAAGAGATAGAATTTCTACAAATACAGGACAGGCCCCTAATTCTATTAAGGTTGAAAAAATCAGAAATCTTTTAGTCAAATTAAAAGAGCAATTTCGCCCTCAAGTAAATACTCTCATTCTTGTCGGTCAGAAACAGGGACTAGTAGAAGAGGTACATAGTGACAATTTAACTAGGGATTTAGAAAAAATTTCTCAAACCTTGTCATCTTTAGTCTTTCGTATTGCTGTTATTGGCGAATTTAGTAAAGGTAAATCAACTCTTTTAAATGCAATTATTGGCGAAGAAATACAGCCAGCCAGAATGATTCCCTGTAGTGCTAATATCAATATTCTTAAATACGGACAAGAACAAAAAATAGTAGTTAAAAATAAAGATGGCTCACAAGAGGAAATCGCCCTAGAACAGTATAAGAATAAAGCGGTTATGCCTCTTTCTATGGCTATCAGTAATCATACAGAAGCTTTGATTGGTTCTAATATTGAAGAAATTATCTATGAACATCCAGGCTTGGAATTATTTAAAAATGGGATCGAATTAATAGATTCTCCAGGACTCAATCAACATCCTGATGTAGAAAAAATTACCCAAAGAATTATCAAAGATATCGATGCTATTATCTTTGTTACTAGTTGTTTACAACCCTTAACACAAAATGAAAGGGAACTGCTACAGTCCTTAAAAACTCAATTAAATGAATTAGCCGGAAAAAATGCTGATGAACCTGCTCAAAATATCTTTATTGTGGTTAATTTTATCGATTTGATTAGAACAACAGAAGATCGTGAGCAAATAATTTTACTGTTTCAAGAGTTAACTAAGGGAAAAAATCCAATTATTATCGATGACAAGAGAATTCACTTTATTTCAGCACAAAAATCAGTAGAAGCGATAGTTAACAAGACAGAAGATGAGTATCTGAAGGGATTTCGCGACTTCATACAAGAAATTAATAATTTCTTAAACCAAAGAGGATACTTGAGAATTCAGCAGCCTTGTAACAGGTTTAAACAAATAATCAAGGACTATTTAAAGGAACTGCAAAAAAACGAAACAAAAATCATTAATGATCGGCGAAAAATAGAAGATGAAATAAATAGAATAACTGATCAAATAGGACATGCAGAAAACTGTCAGAAAGAAATTCTAATCGAAGCAGAAGAACAGATTAAGTCAGTATCGACAGAAGTCCTCAATGGCTGGAAAGACTGGAGTAGTGAGACATCCTTGCGAAAATTGATGACAAAGGAAAGTGTTTCATGGTCTTCTAAATATAACCCAGTTTTTCAACAAAAACAGATCGTTGAAGAATATGTTGAACAACTAAATGTAGATTTAAAAAGTGTGTTAGAAAAGTGGGGAGATGAACAAATAAAAGAGATTGTTCAACCCAAATCAGAAGCTTTTTCTGATTTTATCAATGAGAAATTAGAGTCAATTCGCTTAAGAATCTATGGCGGAAATAGCAAAGGGAAAGAAATATTTAATTATCAAAAATATAAAACAACCGCTAAATTAGAAGATAACTTCTTTGGCATAATGACCATTGGAGGCGGTGTAGTTTTGGGTGGTATGTCTACACTGCTAGTGAACTTAGGACTTGACCTAGGTACGGTTAGTGAAATTGCAGCAGAAATTGCAGCAGGAACAGTAACGACAGTTATTAGTTCATTAGGTTTAGGGATAATAGATGTCGATAAACTCAAGCCAAAAATTAAAGATCGGGTTATAGAAGAAGGTTTAGAAAGATTTGAGCGTAATAAATTTGAAAAAGATTTGCAAAAATTAATTAACTCCATCTTCACAGAAAGAGCAAAAAGTGTTAACAAAGAAATAGATAAGCTGCTCATACAATGGAAAGCAGAATTACAGAAAAAAGAAAAGGCTTATGAAACAACAAAAGAGGAACAAAAATCGGCTCAGATCAACCAACAGCGCGAGGAACTAGAAGAAATACTCAAGGAAATAGATACCCTTTTAGCTGAGATTAGCACACCTAGCTAAGTAATTGCGAACTAAATTAGGCACGAATTTGAGAGTATTTCTTTTAAGAATTGTAAATGTTATGATTTAAGCAAAGAATTCCCCACATTTGTTGTAAACAAGGCTACAATCAAAAAGGTCTCAGTGATAATTAAAGCCCAAAGGGATTGACTGTAATCCAGTCACACCTCAGATCAGAGAGCTTTAAGTAACCGAGAGTCAAATCAAGAAAAGATTTGATAATTCTATAATTGATTTAGACTTAACTGTCCAATCTTCAAGTTTTTGCACAGAAGGAGTAAGAGGAAAACGGCATGAAGCAGGCCTACGAGGTACTCGAAACCAACCCAGAGGAGACGATCAATCTTGTTGACTTTTTAGAAGAAGATTTTGAAGCGCTCCCTGAAGATGACCCGCTCGATTTAACAGAAGAAATATTCCCCGAACCAGAAGGGAAAAAACCTCGTAAGTTAGCGGCTTCACGCCGTCGCGATTTGAGTAAAAGAAAACCATATACGGAAGATTCAATCCGCATCTACTTACAGGAAATAGGGCGTATTCGCCTCTTGAGAGCAGAAGAGGAAATTGAATTAGCACGTAAAATAGCTGATTTACTAAGATTAGAGAGAATCCGGGAGGATCTGGTCAATGAACTAAAAAGAGAGCCAAGTGATTCAGAATGGGGCCGAAAAGTTTGGAAAGTAGAAAAAATTCGGGACAATCTAACAGCTAAATTAGAACGAGAACCGAAGGAAAGCGAAATTAACGCCGAAGTAAAAAAACAACTACCTAGTCTTAATCAAACTTTAGACGCAGAGTGGAGTTCCAAAGCTGGATATTTTTGGGATTTTCGCCGTCGTCTCTATCATGTAAGACGGGCCAAAGACAAAATGGTGCAGTCTAACCTGCGTCTAGTTGTCTCTATTGCTAAAAAATATATGAATCGAGGTCTTTCATTTCAAGACCTCATCCAAGAAGGTTCTCTAGGCTTAATTCGAGCAGCCGAAAAATTTGACCATGAAAAAGGTTATAAGTTCTCAACCTATGCTACATGGTGGATACGTCAATCGATTACCAGAGCGATAGCAGATCAGTCCAGAACCATTCGTTTACCAGTTCATCTCTACGAAACAATTTCCCGCATCAAAAAAACGACTAAAATACTGTCGCAAGAAATGCACCGGAAACCAACAGAAGAAGAGATAGCAACTCGCATGGAAATGACCATTGAGAAGCTACGTTTTATCGCTAAATCAGCCCAACTGCCTATTTCTCTAGAAACTCCTATCGGGAAAGAAGAAGATTCTCGTCTAGGGGATTTTATTGAAGCAGATGGAGAAACGCCAGAGGATGAAGTCTCCAAAAACCTCCTCAGAGAAGATCTAGAGAATGTCTTAGATACTCTCAGTCCGAGGGAAAGAGATGTTCTCCGTCTAAGGTATGGACTTGATGATGGACGGATGAAAACACTAGAAGAAATTGGACAGATTTTCAATGTTACTCGTGAACGCATTCGCCAAATAGAAGCCAAAGCCCTGCGGAAACTGCGCCATCCTAACCGTAATAGTATTCTGAAAGAATATATTCGTTAAGAACTCAAAGGAAAAGCAAGAGAAGAAAGATAGGTTTTTTCTTCTCTGACTTTTCATTTGTTATGGTTATGATAACTTTAGCCCCACTACATGTATTAACTTGGCTTTGACATCAAGAATTCCTAAAGGTACTAATACTTCACTCCATTGAGTGTCATGATCTTTCGCTTTTAAAGGTTCAATAGTGCGAGCTTTCCCACCACGAGATAATTGACCAATTTTGACTT
>Ga0114963_10000467_pt1 | contig 26807 bp, 37 predicted proteins | sample C_131016_EF_Meta_FD_87019 | JGI IMG/M metagenome (GOLD analysis project Ga0114963, IMG submission 87019) | Freshwater microbial communities from Lake Croche, Canada to study carbon cycling - C_131016_EF_MetaG | ecosystem: Environmental > Aquatic > Freshwater > Lake | place: Lake Croche, Canada... | reverse complement strand
TATAATTAGTGATAATAAATATTGAACATTAAAAAACCCCACTTTCACCAGTGGGGTTAACGAAATTCCTTGTCGGGAAAACCCCGACCCTTTTAGTTAGTTATTTGCAATAGCCTTCACCATTACAAGTTGTGCATTTACCACCTTTACCCCCCATCATCATTCCGTTTACACAATCAGGACAAGGTTTGTATCCACGCCTGCTATATTCTTTTTCCATTGACTCTTTCTTCTTGGACTTGATAATTGACTTAGCAATATTATGTGCTTTGGTAATCGTCTTCTTCTTCAAGGGGGGCTTATCATCCTCTTCTTCTTCTGCAACAGCCATACCTATAGCGTAAGGATTAGAGTTCTTTTTCTTATCCATCTCAATAAGAACAGCTTTGATTTGTGCCTTGGTAAAACCACGTTCAACCATGCGGTTGATAAGCTTGGTAACACTGGCTTCTTGATTTAGAACTTTAGCCTTGTGTTCAGCAGATTCTCCCTCTTCATTATCACCATCTAGATCCATTCCCAGACGCTCTTCTTCGTCTTCAATAGCCTCACCGGAATAGGTTAAATAAGACTGTATAGTCTCCATACTTTCATGAGCCAAAGCAATCTTCTCTACAACCCATGCTTCAACACCATTGCTTTTGTCGAAACTAGGAGACTTCATGACGTTTAGAATCTCTTTAGTTTTGGCAAGAATACCACTAAGGTTACCTAGAACCATTCCCACTTCTTCACCTACATGCTCTTCCTGTGACTGAACATTGTCATACTCACCAGCTTCTTCGTCTTCCATGTACCTTTCAGCAACAAGTACCTTTTTGATTTGAGCCTTGCTGTAACCTTTTTCAACCATACGGTTAATTACCTGTTCTTTTGTAATAGCCATTATTCTCTCCTTTTAACTATCTACTACTGTGGTTCATCCATTACATCGTCGGAATAGCCTTCTATACCGGCGTTTTCTAACTCATATTTATTAGTATTTAGATGAAGAAAAATTTCTATTTCAGCTTCAACTGCAAACTTAGAGTTTCTTAAAATACGTTCTCTTTCTTCGTGTACCTTTTTACCGTCTAACTTATCATCAAACATTTTAGATAGCTCAATATGTTTTCTTATAAAAACCCAAACGCATATTTTTTTAAACTTAGATGAACTTATAGACTCAGAGGTGAAACCACCCTCTGCATAAACTGCATCAAATATATCTTTTATTTCAGATTCGTCTTCTAACTTATTCATGACAGAATCCATAATATCTACGTCTGTTCGGCTAGTAACCTCTTTTAAAACAAGTTGTATTTCTTTCTTATTATACCCTCTTTCTATCATGCGTTTAATAATCATATTTAATGATATTAGATTACTGTGCACGATGCCTCCTTTGATTTTTAGCATTAGGAAGAGAAGAGGTCTTATCTTCGTCATCACCAACCCGTATAACATCTCTATCACCTTCGTAGTTCATGAAGTTATCAGTGGGAAACAGTTTGTATTTGTTTTTTTCAAGACGAAAGAAAAACTCTGAAGCTAAAATAGTTTCACCATCTTCTTTATCCTTCCACATATCTCTTTCTTCCTTGCTGGTAAAAGCTTCAACTTCACCATTGGGGTATTTTAAATAATACATTCTGTGTAAGTTATCCTTGCTCTTTGTAGGGTCATAGGATAAGTCACGGTAGCGGTTATCACTTGCTTTTTTAGGAGCAGGTACAACGTCTTCTGTTTGTTTTGTAGTAGAACTTTCTAGTTGGGAGTTCATTCCCTTCTTCATTTTATCCAAGTTCCTTCTAGATTCAGCGTTAATCTCTTCTGCTGTTTGTCCCATGTGATGGGTTTTCTTATGGGGGAGCATGGGATTACCTAAGGGGGTAAGAGATACTAGTCTTATCATATTTTCAGGTGTTGCTGAGAAAGAACCACTGTCTGTCATCTCATCCAGTTCAGATTCAGACATAACACTTTCCCCCAAAGCTCTACGATACTTTAAGTAAGAAATTTCAGCATCAATCTTTTTTATCATATGTGCATAATGTTTTTGCAGTGAAAGGTCTTTTTCAGTCTGCATAACCCTTAATGTATTCTGACGAGCGTTCATCATAGCTTTTATTCTAGCTTCATAATCAATAGGTTCTTTTGGCCTATCCTCTAGTTCACCTACAACATACTCTCCACCAGATTCTTTAATCTTTACTTCTTTAGGAATATTAGATTTGGATGGTAGATTGCCATCTACAGTATCATGTCTCATACTTACGGGGTCTCCACTAGGTACAAACTGATCTTGAGGAGCAACATTTGCATTCAAGTTTGTATCATTTATATTTAAAAGTAAATCTAAAGCGTCTGTATAGGTAATAGCTAATCGGTTTACTATTGCATGTACAATCTCATTAGAGGAGCATCCTTTATCTACCATGCCTTTTATAATAAGTTTTGCATTGTCAAGTTTAGTTAATCCTTGCATTTGTGGATTATGGGATTGTTTATCGTTGTCTTTGTTCCCTACTCTCTTAAACTCTTTTGAAACTTCTTCTAAAAAAGGTACGTATCCTTCAGGTAATACACTTTCTTTTATTTTTACTTCTTTAGGAAGATTGGACTTTGCTGGTAGATTACCTGCTACTGTATCTTGTCTGGTGGCTACAGGATCACCACTAGGTACATACTGATCCTGAGGGGCAATAGAAGCATCTAAGTTCGTATCTACTACTTTTAGTACCAAATCAAAAGCATCTACATAGTTTATAGCCAATCTGCTTACAAGGGCATGTATGATAGCATTGGAAGAACATTCCGGGTCATTATCCTTCATTCTCTTAATAATAAGCTTGGCATTATCTAGTTTAGTTAATCCCTTCATTTGGGGGTCGTGATTGTGGTCATCACCATCTTTATTTTCAACTCTATCGAACTCTCTTGAAACTTCTTCCAAGAAGGGTACATATCCTTTAGGATATTGAGTTTTTTGTGAAGCTTGTACTTTACCACCGGGACCTGTAGCAGTCATACGATGATCAATAGTCTGATTACTTGTAGCTAAGGGCATACGGTAAGGGCCATCTTTGTTAAAGATACCACCTGAAGACACGTTAGCATTGGTTGTAGTGGGGGTTGGAGTACTTGCTGGGGGAGTTGTAGGATTGGGATTAGATTGCAATATACCTTGGCTAGCAAGTGCATCTGTAGCTAATCTTGTAGTACCTGAATCATCATCTCCTGAAAGATCTTTGCTCTTGTCATAAATACCACCCACTGTTGTTGGGTCTGCATCAGGATTCAACTCTTGGACCATCTGAATAAACTGAGACTTAGGATCATTGGATAAGTTTGACGGTTGCTGAGGTTGTACTGGTTGTGAAAAATCCGACATTTGTCTTTATTCCTTATAGAATTAGTGAAATCTTACCACGCAAGAAGCTGTCTTCTTGTAGACATAGTATTTATTAGAGAGCTTAACTGTACAGGAAGAGGGCCATCAAGATACCCTAAGATTATCTTTTGATAAACCATGCTTCTTCCACCAAAAGTACCTCTTACATCTTTTACTTGTAGGGGAAGAACCCAAGGATCAGTTCCAGTAGGGAGATGAGGATTTGTTCCTTGGGGATTATCAAAGAACCGAAGTATGATAGAACCTTGGTCTACTTTGTATTTGACCTCAGCATAACATTCAAATCCTTTGGTTTTGTGATCTGTAGCACTATCATTGGATTGTATATCTTTAAGTCCCATATTTTGATTCAATCCACCACCATAGAATCTCCAAAGAGGAACATCTTGCATTGGTGGGAATATTACATTTACCATCATTATATCTAAAAGATCAAAAGAGGATACATCATTTATTTGGTTTAAAGTTTCTCTAATAACAAATACATCAGAAGCATAACCTGTATTTCTTATGTTATTATCATTCATCTTCTGAGATATAGTATTATCTTTAGCAACTAACCTTGCTTGCCAAGAGTTGAAAGTTTTAATAGAAGGTGTAAGAGAAGTAAGGAATCCATATCCACCTGTAGTTCCAAATATTTTACCAGATAGATAAGTATTACGGTCTGCATTTATGTTTATTGTTTGTTTTTTCTGGAATACAGAAACTGTAGCTGTAAGAGTTTCAACTTCCGATATAGCAACTTTTTGCTTTTTCTGAACTATTCCGACCGTTAAGGGTATAGTTTCACTTTGAGCTATGGCAATACTTTGTTTTTTCTGGAGCAGAATAACTGTAGTTTTAAAAGTTTCAACTTCAGATATAGCAACTTGCTGTTTCTTTTGTGTTATAGCAACAGTAGATGATAGTGTTTCAACCAAACGAATAGCGGTTGCTTGTTTTTTCTGAAGCAATGAAAAAGTTACTGGGAAAGTTTCAACATCGAATAAGGCAATAGCTTGTTTCTTTTGTAACAATGAAACTGTAGAAACAAATCTTTCAACTGAAGAAATAGCAATAGATTGCTTATTTTGAAGCAGAGAAACTGTAGAGGGGAAAGTTTCAACATCAAATAAAGCTATTTGCTGTTTCTTTTGTGTTATAGCAACAGTAGATGAAAAAACTTCATCTGAAACGATATAAGATGCTTGTTTTTTCTGTAGTAATGCTACGGTAGCAGATAAAGTCTCGGATTCAGTTATAGCTACCCTTTGCTTTTTCTGAGAAATAGTAGCTATAGAGGCTATAGTTTCACTTGAAGATATGGCAATCGATTGTTTCTTCTGAAGCAATGAAACGGTTGATGGGAAAGTCTCAACATCAAATAAGGCAATAGCTTGTTTTTTCTGTGTTAAACTAACTGAAGAAGTAAAGGTTTCCCTTAAGACAATGGAGGTATATTGTCTCTTTTGAAGCAAGGAAACTGTAGAGGGTAAAGTTTCAACTTCAAATATGGCAACTTGTTGTTTATTCTGATAAACATCAACTGCAACAAATAGAGCTTGCTGTGCTGTTACAGATACTGCTTGTTTTTTCTGAGTTAGAGGAGCATAGAACGCATCATACTTGCTCCTAAGAAGGATTAAACTCATGTAACCCCCTTATTAGAAGTTGAGTATCACATATCTATCACCAGTACTTGGGGCACCTGTAAAAGTAATCCCACCAAATACTGAAATAACACCATTTGTGGGGGTATAGCCTAGAATAGTCTGTACCTGACCCTTAAGGCTTCCTGTTAAAAACAAGATTAAAGAACCATACCAGTAGTTGGCTGTAGCTTCTGTTTGAGTTGTAGTAAAAGAAGAAGCTGTGTTAGGACCAGTAGCTGTTACCGTTCCTATTGTTCTGTCTGGAGCATCTTGATAAACAGTTCCAAAAGTAGCAAAAGGTTGACCTGATATATTAGTTTGATATACATAACTTGTACCATAAGCAAAAAGAGCATTTGTACTAAGGTCATAGTAGTAGAAGCTTGTAGACCCTACTTGAGTCATAACAACCGAGGTAGCAACCTTAGTTCCATCTAAACTCCATACAGAAACAGTGGGAGGAGAACTGGGGATATATGGAACTCCCCCCGAAGTAGCTAAAGTAGTTATATTAAGTGCCATAGTATATAATTAGTGCCTGTTTGATACAGAGGCATAAAAAAACCCTTGGTTCCCCAAGGGCTTAAGTTAATACTCTAACCTATTATAGAGGAACCTCTTCCCAAACGAAACTTGCTAAGAAACCTGAGGAAGAAGCTGCTGTTGAAGTATAAATATCCACAAAGGCTCCCGGAGGAACAATCAATCCACCTTCCATATCAAAAAAGGAGGGGGTAGTACCCGCAACAGTAATAGCACCCGTACCTACAATACCTAGAAAACGGTCTATTGTAGCTGTACCCGAGTAGGTAAGTGTAGAGACGTTGTATACCAGTGCAGTAGGGGTAACACCACCAACATAGGCGTTCTTACCAGCAACGGCTGTGAGCGATGCAGAAGCGGTTATACCAAATCCAGTTCGTAACCCAAGAACAATAACGGCTGCCGGTGCTACAGGAAAGGCAACTCCAACCTTGTTCAAAACAAGGTTGTTGGTATTGTTTGCGGGATTAACCAATGACAAACCTGTATAGGCGGCACCGGAAGCTATAAGACCCGCTGAAGTTACTGTTGCTGCTTGCAGTGCTGCGGAAAACATTGTTTTTCTGTATGTAGCTTCATAGTAACGACCATGGAACTCGGATACTACCAAATCCCCCATGTTCCCTAATCGCAATGTTGTTGCAACTCCCGTACCTAGGGATGCGTTGTTAGGGCCAATAGGCCCTATGTTTCCTTGCATAATCATAACTTAAATCTCCTTAAACGGTAATATCTCTTCTTAAGTCAACTTCTCTTCTATAATCATCAGGAGCAGGTATTGCCCCATAGTTTCCAGAAGTTTGAAGATGGAAAGGCAACTCAGCCATATACTGATTTAAAATCCTTAGTTCTATTAGAATTAGTGAGTTTAGTTCTAGTAAACTAGACCCACTATCTACTCCAAGATCTACAGATTGAATATTGGGACTGCCTACTGTACTTATTCCTTGGCTTATCATTAACTACACCTATTACTGCTGTACAGTATATGTAAAGGATGAAACAGCAACTGTAGCATTTGCTACGATACTGGTTGTAGCTATTTGCAAGTCACCGCCACCACCAGTAGCACTTACTGAACCATCACAAATAGTAGTTCCAACTAAGAGAAACTTGCTAGCGTTAGTAAAAGTAGCACCGTTAAGAACTCTAAACCATGTTGCTGTACCTGTTGCTATTGCAGTAACGCTGGAAACAGCACTAAGAGTTAGCACGTTGTTCGTAACACTACCGGAGGGAAGAGTGAATGTAGCAAGTATGGGGTTTGCAACACTATTAACTAATGGGGGTTGGTCGGTATTACAAGGATAAGTAGCATTAGGGGGCTGTGTACCACCAAATATTACCAACTGAACCGCTGTTCCACTAAAGTACGTACTACTTAAATGTGTTGCCATTGTATTAGCGGGAGTATTTCCAAGAAAAAAGTTTGCCATGATAGCTCCTTAACCTTTAATTAGTAGATTAGGTAATATTGACTTGAAGAGAACCTGTTTGAAACTGCACAGAAGATCCATCTTGAGCAACAGTATTTTGAACAAGATTACCCCAAAATAAAAGATTACCGCCTGTAAAAGAATCATAAATACCAAATGCAGTTATAGTACCCCATCCTCCACTGGAGGGTGTTGGGAATAACACAGTAGAGGAGTTAGAAGCTATAGTTGTCGAAGATTGTAAAACCGTTGACCAACCAGATACTGCAATACGTGAATAGTTATTACCTGATATTTCTGTAGGTGGAGATGTTGTCGGTGGAACAAGAAAAAGAGCTACATAAACACCACCTGTAGGAAACGTATATGCAGAGGTGCCAAGGAAATGTTTAAGCATAGCTTGTTGTAAAAATGCAGTGAATGCCATTTGTAATTAGTCTACTTGAAAGTTTGTTAGGGAAGCCAATGTCCACCAGTCCTTAACAGGATCTATAAAGTTTGCATAGTTGGTGGCATGTGAAGATTCCATATTAGATATCCCTGCATTGTAAGCCCTAAGCGCATCATACCAGTTTTCCGTTGCACTATACATAGCCTTTAAATGGCTTAAACCTAACTCCACATTTTGATAAGGGTTTTTTATAGGATCATATTTTATATTAGGCTTTCCATAGACGTTTATAAAATATTTAACGTAAATAGAGTTAAGTTGCATTAATCCAAAATCAACAGATCTTAAAATCCATTCCTCTTTTCCATTTTTCCATACATGTCTCCAGTTCTCCCCTCTAGCATTTATATCCCAGTTAGACTCGTGCTCTATAAGCTTAAATACTAAAAGGTAAGGAATATTCATTTCTTCACACTTTCTTAAAATATATATTGTAATATTCCTGTCAAATCCTTTTGGTGGATGTGGCAAAGTTATAGTGATTGGATTAGAGAATAAAGACAAAGCTACTGTTACCAGTAACAAACATGAGATAACTATCTTTTTCAAAAAAACTCCTATTGGGATTGTTTGTACAACCGATAAAGCTTTCTGTACATGCTATCGGTAGTAGCCTTAGATAGTTTAGTTATAAACTTTTTAAACTCCAGTTCTTCTTCTAAGGAAAATATTTCTTCACCTCTTTCTTCAGAGGTAGAAGCATCTTGAGTAATGTATATAAGATCCCATATTTCTCTAATAAGCTCTTGTGTTGCAAAATCTTGATTTTCAAGAAAAGCAAAGAAACTACCTAAAATAGCCCTCAATCTTGTTTTTGAATCTTCTTCAGGTATTTGATGTACAGATAACTTTTTTATGTATCTTTCGCCATCTCCTGCATAACCTACCTCTCTTACAAAAAAAAAGTTGTCAAAAAAAAGATATGGATCCATACTATCATCAGATCTTTCTCGCTTATCATCTGGAAGATAGAACCCGTCATCATCATCGTTTTGTTCGTCTTGAGAACCCATAAAAAAGTTATTTTTTCCCATTTTAGCTTCTTATTTCCCCAATATCATCTCTTATGTATTCTAAGAAAGCATATTCTAAATGAGACAAATATCTCCCCACTACACCAATCCTTCCTTGACTTTGCTTTAATATCTGAGCCTCCAAAATATCTTCAGGGTAAGATGCTTCTACTTCCTCATGCTTTTCACCATGGGGAAATGATCTCATCAAATAATACTTAGGTCTAAATATCCCCAGTACTGCTCTTGCTCTTTCCCCCAAAGCATTAGAGTTCTTGACATTTGTAAGGCTTGGTCTAAGTTTTTCTACGTCTTCAACCTCATTAAGCTTAATATCATCGGCGTTTCTTCCCATCTGTGCAACACATACAAAACATACATTTTCTGTTTTCGCTATAGCATTTAAACGGTTTATAGCCATTTCAATGATAATAGGTAAGGGTGCTCTAGAACTATCCGTAGCTAAAAAATCTTTTACCTGTGTAATTAAGTCTATAAAGACTGTTATACTTTTAACATTATATTTTTTCTTAAATGCTCGTATTTTCTGTTTTATATCCATAAGAGATATATTGGGATCATCAATAAACTCAAAAGGTTTATCTTTTAAGTTTTGTTTTTCCTGATTAAGTCTAATATACCATTCATGGGATTTTGATTTATCGTACCAGTTACTAACATCCCATTTTTGTCTCATAGCCAACCATCTGTCAAAGGTAGATATCAAATCCATTTCTAAAGAAAAGTACATGGCAGGTTCGCCAACATTTACCATTCTATTTATTATATTCAACGCATATATAGATTTACCAGTTCCTGTAGAACCAGCAATGAGAATGTATTGACCCGGAGAAAACTTCTTGGTTAACTCCTTATCCAAGAACTCGTCATGTGACGGATGGTATAATCCTTGTTCACGAACATTAAGTTCTGCTTCATATTCCTTCAATGATTCTTCTATTGTTTTAGAAGTTTTATTTGTCTCAATACCATCAAGATAAGAAGACATATTGTTAAGATTGAAGTTTATTTCATCAATACTGATTGGATCAAAAGCTGATACTTTTTCTAATAACTTTTTAAGTTTATTTTTTATATTGTATTTAATAGACCCAGTTTTTAATACCTCAATAGAGGAATCTAATGAGCTTAAGTCTACTTCAATAGAAAAAACCTGTCTTACTGCTAAAAGATCAACCGAAGAATCAAAAAAGTTAGCTTCTCTTAAAAGAGATATTTCATTTATAGATTCTTTGTATGTGTATAGTTTATATATAGCCTTATATATGGCTTTATACTTTATATGAGAAAAATATTTATACTTTATCGTATCATATAAAGATGGATTATTTAGAAAAAGGGCTAAAGCTTGAATTTCTGCTAATAAGAGATAATCTTCATTTTCTCTACCTCTTTTTTGCATCAAGTTTGCTCCATATATCAGAGGTATTTACTTCTTCTTCAAGAAGAGGCATAAGCAGTTGCGATTTATTCTTTTTGGTCTCAGATAATATTAATGAAAAAACAGATTCATAGGATTCATACCCTTTTTTGGTACTCGTTGGCAACTGTCGAGAAGATAGTATCGTACATTTCTTTTCCTGATGTATTCTTCTTTCCAAAAAGGATTCCAACTGATATATCTGCCAGTTATTAAGAGGAGATTGTAGTTGTTCAAAACACCGGTCAATCATAAGAACATCAACAGACAGATATTTTGAAACATTGGTTTTTGATAAAGACATATCGTCTTTCTCATAGGATGTAGGGCATATATCAGACAAAAAGGATAGATATTGGCTGTACTTTACTGAAAACCCTTTGTCTAGCAAAGAGTTCCCTATCCAATACAAAGACAATGTTTTTCCACTGTTTGGAGGTCCATATAAATACATGGGAAGAGACTTTAAAGGACTATCATAAGAAAAGTTATCCACAAGTTTTATAATATTATTTATAGACTCTGTTTTATTGGTCCAAGAAGCATCTAGTACAGAAAACTCAGTTTCAGGTATAGATGAGTGTGATCTTAAGAAATCTACCTTCAGTACTCTCTTCCAAGTCTTATGGCATTCACATTCTATAATCGCACCATTATTGTCATCTGCATAATAATATCCCCATACACCTTCGGGCTTTGCTTTAGGAATGCATATTTTGCAACCTTGCTCTTTCATAAAAGAATTTCCCACTCCATACTCATAAATACAGAAGAACTATCTGGTTCCCATTCATGCTCTACTACTCTACCCTGTAGAATACAGTTTTCAACTATATTTTCCCCTCTTAAAAGGAGTTCCTTTCCTTCATCCCAAGAGGAAAGTCGGGCTCTTCTACCTATGCGTAAGGCTTTAACTACACAGTCAAATCCTTGGTGATCTATTATAACCATCACCCCCCCTCCATGGTAAATAGATCCTGTATCTGTGTCAAGTTTAAAGAAGAATCTACGCCAAACATCTTGTTAAAGATGTCTTTTATACCAATATTCTCATATTGTGCAACATTGAGAGAGTTATCCATTATTAAATAATAAGTATGTACTTCTTTATCCTGACCGGCACGATATATTCTTTTTTTAGACTGATCGGTATTTGTATAGTTAAAAGTAGTTTCAAAATAAATTTGAACATTAGATTCCACAATCGTAACAGATGAGTTAAGAACAGGAATACCTGCAATAAGTATATCTCTTGGTACTTCTCCCGTCATATGAGCTTTATACTTAAACTCGCTTATTACTTTATCTTTATATTCATCAGTAGTCATTCCTTTAGGAATAGGTATTTCTCCATGTAGAATATGTGGTCTTTTGTCTTTTAATATTTCTGCTAAATAGTTTGCAGTGGAGGGGTGGTAAGTCCATATGATTATTTTTGAACCTTCGTGTTCTTCAAGTAAATCCATTAGAGGTTGAAGTTTGGAATGATCTTCTTTAAAGTTGAACTGGTCAATAGCATTTATTAGATTGAATATATCTGTCTCTGGTAGAATATCTTTTAAATACTCCATTCTATTTAATATCATCTCTGGATTTTCAATAGCTAGCATCAGAAATGGAAACTTTGAAAAAAGAAGATCATTATCTACATAACCTTTTTCTTTCTGCACAGCCCTGACATTTAGCTCCACAAACAATCTATAAACTGCTTCATGCTTCCTAGTAAACTCTATATACATCTTCTTTTCTTTATGAGGAGGTAGTACTAGGCAATCAGATGCTTTCCTATCTATCCAGTTTTGAGAAATAATAGTATTTAACTCTTGCAACTTGTTTGGCTTAAAGTAAGCAATAGCCCATGGTGACCATTTTGTACCCATAACGGCATATTCGGTTAACCATTCGTAGTAGTTTTTACCTTTAACCAAATCATCATCCATAAACTTAAGTAAAGAATACCATTTTTCAGGTTTATCTGCGGGTGTTCCAGAAGCAGGATATCTGTACTTAAAATGAGGTGCTACCAGCATTAAAGCCTTTACACCACGAGATTTAGGATTGGTCATATGATGGCATTCATCCACTACAATAACTCCATCACATTCCCCAATCCATTGTTCAAGAGGCATAGGAGTTTTTTTAGTGGGATCTTTTATTCCCGGATTTATTTCTTTTTGATAGGCATCTTGCACAAGAAGAAATGAACGATGACTGGCAATAACTACATCATAATCTTGTATGAAAGGTTTTCTATTGTTCTTGTTTGCAATGGTTATTCGTTCATGTGGAATATCCGAAAACATTTTGAATGCTTTCTTCATATTATATACTCCGGGACCCGAAGTAAGATAAAGAACTTTCTTTATGTTTCTTTTTTTATACATTTGGTCAATAGCGGATATAGTTATCCAACCTTTCCCAGTGCCTTGCTCCTGACGTAAACCAACGGAAGAAAATCTATAAATGCGGTTAACATCTTCAAACTGAAAGTCCTCGTATGGTGATTTACCTACTAAAGGGGGTACTTTTAAATGTTCTCTAGGGATTGTATCTCTAGTTATTCTAATACCCATTACTTATCCTCATATTTTTCCAATACTTTAACTTTATCCTGTATAACTTTGATACTAAGAGTTATTTCTTTGTTTGCTTTTACCATTTCGTTTTGAAAAGCCACAGCTACATCATTCTTGGTCTCAATGGAGTTTAAGAATAGTTTAGCAAGACCAACAATAAACTCCCGTGCATAAAATATTTCTCCAAGATAAAGATAACAGTCTTTTAAATGAGAGGTATCTTTAGCCAATAGTGCCACTTGATGAGTTTGAGCTTCTATTACTTTTAATATACCTACATATAGATTTTTTATATCTATCTCCATACTCTGTATATATTCACTTTGTTCAGCCACTTTTTTCTGGGATTCCTCTGTTAAAACCCTTACAAGTTGAAGTAACTCTTCTTTGTCTAAAGATTTGACATCCATTCTTGACACATCCCCTTACAATAAAGTATATTTAGGGGAAGAGGTAATGTCAATGATTAATCCCAACTTTAAGTGTCTGACCGAAACAGCAAAGCTACCAACTATGTCTTATGGAGATGATGCTGGGATAGATTTCTACTCTCCTGTAGATGTAACCATCAATCCAAAAGAGTTTGAGCTTGTGGATCTTGGGGTAACATGGGCACCAGAGTTTACGCAAGAAGTGGGCGTTATCAGTTATAATAACTTCAATATATCCCTTATTCTCAAGGCTAGGAGTGGTTTGGCTGTTAAAGAAAACATTGAAGTTTCCACCGGTGGTGTGATTGACCAAGGCTATAGAGGTCATATTAAAGCAAAAATTATCAATAGAAGCATTACTACTAAATATATTAAGAAAGGGGATAAGATTGTACAAGGTCTTATCTTTATACAACCTAAACTAATAGGTGTAGAAATACTTGAGAAGGGTACTCGTGGGGGTGGTGGTTTTGGAAGTACAGGAACTTAAATATGTAGGTTTATCTCCAAACTTTCCAGACTGGTCAAAAGGTGGTATAACTACCACAGAAGTTATGGATAACTTTCGTCAATACCTTATTAAGAATAATATTATTGAATATAATACAGAATGGTCATTTAGTTTATCTAAAAATAAGGTTGAGTTTTATACTGATGACGAAAGAACTATAAGTTATGATCTTTATATACGAGAAGTCGAGTGATAGTTGAAAACTTTGACTTTATAGTATATCAACCGAATCCCGGATCTGACCGTGTTACTTACTGGTTAGACGGTGATCAACAAAAAAAAATAATACGCATGGACGGTTTCATAGAGACCATTCGTAATAGAGGGTTGGATCTTATTAAAGGAGTTTTTGATTCCTTAAGAACTTACTCTTTTTATATGATATCAGTACCTGACCAAGAAGTAATACACCTATTCGGTCAATCAAATGGCCCCTATAGAGATAATATAACTGACCTTGTAAATAGAAAACCATCTGCTATAAAAGTTTCACAAAATAAAAATAAAACAGAAACGGTAGAAGACATATTAAATCAATATGGATTTTCTGCTCCTGATCCAAACGCCCTTAAAAACTTGAATATAAAGATTCAGAAAAGGTCTACGGAAGACAGGGGTATTATGTCTCAGTTGTTAAGTAGACTTAAGGGTAACTAATTAAATATGTTTATAGTTGCATTTCACAGAATGAAGGTAGTTGGTGAAGGTTTTATAATAAACCCCTCAGATAATCCAAAACCTTATGGAGAAGGTATATATATGTCCCTTTCTCTTAAATCTCAAACGTCTTTAGATACATTAAGATTTGATTCTCCTTATATTGTCCGGGTTAAAGTAGATATTGATGCTATGAGGAACTTAAGTTCTTATGTAAAAGGTGGTATTCGTGGAGAAGGAACAGACGGAAGGGAACATGGTGTTATATTTGATGATCCAGAACATGGCCCTATGATTGTTGCTTTTAAACCACAAGAAGATGTAATACCTTTAGAGATTGCTTTTTGTTCTGTAGATAATATAAAAAATCATGTAGAGCCTCATTGGAATAAAGTAGATAAACGATTTATTAGTAGGTATCATTCTATTTCTACGGGAGATCTCAAGTTAACTCAAGAAAGCCTTAGAGACTGGAAAGCATTGGTAGAGTATAACCTAGATGGAGATTTTGAAACCTTATCTAAAATGTTTGAAGATGCACCAAAACTAATATTAAGATCTATTAAAGAAGAGTTGGATGACTATTTTATTGAAAATGAACAAAAAGAACTTGTTAAAAAAGTCATTATGCTGTATGCATAGACAATGCGCTATACTCCTGAATATTATAGGAAAGCTGTATCTAAGTTAGGTTTAAAAAAACAAGGAAACCATTATTTCTGCCCCCTTCATAAAGGAGGAAAAGAAAAAACACCTTCTTTATCTATTAATGAGACTATAGGTACTTTTCATTGTTTTGGGTGTAAAGAGGGTGGTACAATAACTAAACTGGTACAGTTGTTATACCAAGATAGTTCATTAACTCTTTCATCTTTTCTTAAAGATGAAATAACTAGAGATATATCACATATCTTTTATGTTCCAGATATTATCGATAATAAACCTAAAGAGTTTAATACTATAAATATACAGGGCACAGTTACACCCCTTAAGGATAGCCCTGAAGCACAAGCATATCTTGCAAAAAGAGGAATACCTTATCGAATAGGGCAAATAGCAAAGATAGGATTTCTTAAAGAAGGATATGTCAATGAAGCACCTTGGTGCAATCGTGTTATAATACCCGTATACAATGATAAAAATAACATTATCAACATTGAGGGTAGGGATGTTACCTTCAGATCTTCATATAAGTGTATTTACCCTATTGGAGCAACTAAACCTATATATGAATGGTATTTATTAGATAGAAATAAACCTGTTTACGTTCAGGAGGGTTTGATTAAAACCCTTGTTTTAAGGTCTGATCCTTTTTTTGCTAACTCCACTACGATATTTGGTTCTTATATTTCTGACTATCAACTTGATCAACTTTCAGAGTTTTCTAATGTTATCGTTATAAAAGACAATGATGAAGGTGGTTTAGATATGGTTAAGTTTTTAAAAAAAGAACTTGGCAACGAAAAAATAAAGGTTATGAAGATAGGTACAGATAAAGTTAAAGATGTTGATGAAATACCTTCAAAACTAGGGGTTAGCGTTAAAAAATGGAGAGAGTCTGGTGGATTTACCCTAGAAGAGCAGATAAATTTTTGAAATCACTTATTATTCAAGGAGAAATAAATGAACAAACCAAGTATTGTTCGACCTGAACTGATTACCTTAGATGGTAGTTCCATTGAAAATGCCTCGAAGATTGCCCCTAAAGAAGAGGTGTTGGAGTTTGCCCAAGCATGGCCTACGCCACTTGGAGATAATGTTTTACTAGAAGAGGTAGATTTAGATGTAGATCCTCTTTCTAGTTCTGGGTTGTCTATGGGTTCTAAAAGAAAGAAGGTATATAAGATTAAAGCCCTTGGTCCAGATTATAAGGGACCCCTTGAAGAGGGATACACTGTAGAAGCAATGGTTGCTGGGCAAAAGGATTTTCTTTATACCTATTTTCCCGGTTATGATGGCATCATGTACATTCTTATCCCAGTGAGGGCTATTTCGGGATATTATGTACCAAAGGATTAATATATGCTCCTTGCAACAAGCAACTCAAATACCTATACAAATGACTTTACAAATAGGTTTAAAAACTTTTGTGATAAAGCCCCTATACTTTTAAGTTTTACTACTTCGCCTAAGGGTGTTCAGGTTGTTGATGAAAGGAAGAATAAAATATGGGATTTTGATTGGGATTTTTCTATTCCAGTTAAAAGCTTTATTTTTGGCATCAAGCAAATCTTAATAAGCAAAGAATGCTATCCTATTATCCATAAGGTAGAAACCTTTATAGAAAATATCTCTGTGGAAGAACAGATAGCTCTTGCAGTAGCAAATAACATAGACATATCTCAAATACCTACAACTAGGGAAATACAGAAAAAGACCCCATATCTTATTGATAAGTGTATCATTTATAAAGATATTGCTATTGTCAAAGATATGGATACTGAAGAGTTGTTCAGGTATCAACTTGGAAGTTCTATAGTTTATTTCTTAAATAAGCTTAGTAGTGGAAAGTTTACAAAAGAAACCGCTGGAATATTCTTCTTTAAGAATGCTACTTTGCTTAACAAGATTGTTCCTAAGGATGCATCTGTTGAGGAGAGATAAGAATGATACTAACTGGCAAACTTTAAAAAAAGAAGTCTTAAAAAGAGACAGAACAAGTTGCCAGTTGATGAAAGTTCTTACTGCACAAGAAATGGGGGTGTTAAAACATTTAGCACCCCCATATTTACTAAAAGTATTAGATCCAGCCCATTACTATCCAGTATCAACCCATCCTCATCTCATATATACTAAAGAAAATGTATATACACTCAATAGATATTCTCATGAGCACCTTGATAACTGTGAAAATCCTCTTACAGGAGAACCTATAACCTTTGAGGAAAGAGACTTATGGTGGAAAAGGCTTATAGGAATAAATAGGATGGTAGAACTTAGTTCACTAATTAAAAACGGTGTGAATATAATAGATGGCCTTAATCAAAATGACTATAAATGATTATCAAGAAATATTAGATGGATCAGATCATCAAAAGGAGAAAAAGATGAATCAAAACTTGGAAGAACAGAAGTTGGAAGAAAAGACAATCAGACTAGATGGTCAGGTTATTTCTCAGGAAACTCTTCAAGAACGAAGGAAAGATAAAAATATCCGTATTCATCAAGAGGGTGAAACTTCTTTCAGAACTCTTCAAAAGCTACAAGAATAGCTTGATTATATATCTCCGTTGAGCTATAATGCTAGCGGGAAGGTCTATGTATAATCATATTATTATCGATGTAGTTAATGTAGCGTATACTTTATTTAAATCCCCAACTTTAAACCTCTCTACCAATACTGGAATCATCACGTATGATTCCAAGAAGTTTTATGGAAACTTTGTTAAAGCTTATATGGAGTTTTTAAACTTTATAGAGACAAAGTTTTTAGTAGAGGATGGATCTATTACTTGTCTTTTTGATAACTACCATTCTAGGGAAGAACTAAAAGAACTTCTGCAACCTCTTAAACCTACTAAAGCAAGAAGAGATATTTACAGTGGCTATAAGGCTGGAAGAATAAGCGAGAAAAAAGAGTTTTATAACTCTTTAGATTTTGTAAAATGGTTAATGCTTTTAGGTAAAAGTAATAGACGAACTGCTAAGATACCTCATTTGGAAGCAGACGATCTTGTAAAACCTTGTCTTGAGCTTATTTTTAGATCTAATCCTGATTCTAAGGTATTATTAGTTACTAACGATTCTGATTGGTGTAGGTATTTATCAACAAAAGTAGATTACTTACCTAACCTATACGAAAACCCATCTACTCGTGAAAACTTTATCTCTCGATGGGGCTTTGAACCTATGGAAGAAACTATTATTCTCTATAAAATTTTAAACGGGGATGAAGCTGATAAAATAAAAATGGTTTTTCCTGAGATTAACCCTGAAAAAAGATCTTATATAGTAAAAAACTATAACACAGTTATAGACTTTTTAATAGACGGTGTAAATGATCCTATTCTTAAAGATTTTTCAAAACTAATAACAGATCGTGTTATTGCTGTAAAAGTTGCATATCAAGTATTATCTGCTATCAAGGTTAATACAACTGCTTTTGAACATATCTGGACAAAAGGAAGAAATGCTGTCAGATATAAAATACTTTGGGATAAACTTTTTAAAGAGATGAGAGGACAAGAAACTCAGTTCACATTCAAATAGGAGTTTTATATGCTTATATCTTGTGGAGATCTGCACTTATCTAATGATAGACCATGGAGTCTAGAAGTAGGTGAGAGAATAGTTAAGTTTCTTCTTAACTCCCCTCACAATACTAAAGAAAATACATTGGTTCTTTTAGGGGATTTGACTGAGAGAAACTCAACAACGGGGTTTGTGTATTCACTACTCTTAGAACTTTTTGCTGGTTTAAACTATAAAGAAGTAGTTATTCTTATGGGAAACCATGATGGTAAACTAGAAACAAACGGAAAAGTAAATCTTCTGTATGATTTTCTTACTAGACCAGTAAAGAGTAAAATACATACCAATATCAGAGTTATAATGGAGCCTACTGTTCTCGATCTAGAGGGTCTCCACTGTTTGATGTTACCGCATGTTTTCCCAGACGGTAAGAGAAGTCTTAAGGATTATGAATCGCTAACAGATATCATATCTAAAGATAGCTTTAATATTATTTTTGGACATTTTACCAATACTACTTGCCCTCCTCTAGGGGAACGGTATAATGTGGAGTACTTAAATACCGATTATTGGTGTTTTGGCCATATACATAACCCATCCCAACAATACCAAGGCTCTCTTGTTCCAAACTCTGTAGCAGAGTCTAAACAAAAAAGACATCTTCGTATTTATACAAAAAACAATAATAAAACTCAAGAAAAACTGGAATACCTTGAAAAGCCTATATCTGAGTACTATTCTGTTAAATATCCTGATCCATTACCTGATGTAGATGCAATGGTGCCCATATGGACTGTTTACAACTGTAAATCAAATGCTATTGCTATTAGCCAATATGGAGATATACACATCCGAAACTGCATTTATGATCTTTCTTTGGATAAAGATGCCTTTAATGCTTTTCAGGAAGACGTACAAAAGAAATCTGGAAAAGTAAGCATAAAAATACTTTTTGAAGAGTTTATTAAAGGATTTAAGTATCCTGATAATATCATTGATGAAGCAAGGAGCATTGTTAAAACATTATGATAAAAATAGTGAAGTGGATTGTTATAAGTTTGTTATCTTTGATAGCAGGGCCTTTTTTAGTATGGACATTGTTTTGGTGGCTTGGATACCCCATAGACTTTATTACTAGCATCTATCTACCCATACCAGAACCAAATGCTATAACTTTTATCCTAAAAATACTTTCTTTTGTTGTAGTTATGGCATCTTTTTCTGTATTAAATGAGTTATGGTCTATACTTTTTGAGGATAAAAAAAATGGATAAACAGATTCATATAAAAGGTGTTGTAAACGACCCTAAACTTAATCATATGTTAGACATACAAGGTGTATTTTTTGATGAAAATCGTTTAGATGAAGTTCTTACAAAGCTATATATGAATGCTTCTACTTCTACATCTCAACTTACTGTCATGCAACAAGCAATCAGAGATTTATCAAGAGCTTTAGACAACTACAACAACCAAAGTGCTTCTGATACTACCCTTGACAATATAAGAGGCTAAAAGTAAGTTACTAATTGAATGAATGTATAGACATTCTAATAAATAGATGCGATAAGCATCATAAGTAAGGAGGTGTATAATGAGTACACTAGATGGAGAATACATGTTGGCGGCTAGAAAAGCCGAAGCTGACGCTCTGGAGAGGGGAAGTAGAAGAGGTGGAGCAACCTTTGTTTATGATAACCTTCAATGGTTTGGTCTTGAACCCCAAAAGACTAAGATCTTTAGGTTTGTAGGTAAACCTACTTTTATTCAACTTTCAAACCCTAAGCCCCGTGATCCTTGGGATCCTAAGACCATAACTTTATCTTTCATTGCAGATGATAAAGGGAAGTTTCGTTACATGATCCTTCCAGAGGATACTAATAACTCCCTTATTTGGAGGGTTATTAATCGAGTTTTTGAAAAAAAGTGGGTAAATACCCCTAACGATCCAGATGGTAAGAAAGGCTATTGGGATTTCTTTAACAAAGCCAAGCATAATGAACTATTCAGTCTTTTTGAACGCTCTGGACTTCCAGCTTCTGACAATCGTGTAAAGCTAGGTTTGGAAGGGTATGGTTGGGAAGGTAAAGAGATGTTCATTGCTAATATTATTGACCGTGAGCATATGGCATGGCATAAAGAAAACAAACATACTGCTCTTCTGTCCCGTAATATAAATGTTCGTAAGAACGATGACGGTACTGAGGATTTGTTTATTGATAAAGGGGTTCCTGCCTATGGAATTATAGGGGCATTAACACACCTTATTGGAGATGAGGATGACTGGAAAAACTACGATATATCTATTGAAAGGACTGGAAAGACCAATCCCGCATACATTGTAGAGGCAGCTAGTCGTTACCCTAAGAAGGTTCGTGAAGAAGCACTTCGAGGTCTTATTGGTGCTGATGGGCCTATGACAGAAGAAGAAATGTCATGGGAAAAGTATAATATTGATAAGTATTTTGGACCTTCCAGTTATCAAAAGTGGGAAAATCTATTCATCAAAACTTTCGAGAAGGTTGATGCTACTTTTGGAACAGAGTATGCCAAGGAACTTCGTTACCTATCTGAAAAAGAAAAGTCAGAGGGTGTAATAGACGAGGATAATGAAGGTTCAACTACATCAGCACCTAGGGCTGTTGTAGAACAAGCTCCTGCCGTTTCTACACGCCGGGTAGTAATCTCTGAACCAGTAGAAGTTTCTTCTTCCTCAGATGACCGTGAACTTCTTCCTACATGGGCTAAACTAAAAACTTCAGAAAAGCAATACTTCTCCTCTGTTAAGAAGAATGGAGATAAGTTTATCATCTCTTATGTAGGTAACCCCAATACAGAGTCTTGTCCACGTTGTGAAACACCTGCTCCTATATTCTTTGCTAGGTGTCCTGTATGTGACGCTGAGTTCGATGATAGTATCCCTTTTTAATAATGTTTATTGAGTAATAAAAAACCCTCTCATATGAGAGGGTTTTATTTTATCTAGGGGATTGGGTGGGAGATGATCCCACCGACAAAATACTAATTAAAATACTTTTGCATTACCGCTCTGCCACAATCCCGAACTGCCCCGGACGCAGTACATTTAATCATCTTCTCCTGTATCAGTAATGGACCCACCATCTTCTGGTACTGGATTGGACTTCAAAATTGGGGTTTCACTTATGCGATTGCTATAAGTGATAATGCGTGTAAGTTCCTGCAATGCTTTCAACTCCTCTGCGTTAGCATTAGATGTGATGTTACCCTCCACTTTTTGCATTCTGGCCTCTTCTATCGCTTGGATAGACACCAGCATATGCTCATTTTTGGAAATGAATGGTGCTAGGATCTTTTCTACGGATACGTTGGTATTGGTCTGAATCGTGTTTAATGTCTGTAGTAACTCACTGAAGTTAGCTTCATCTATTCTTGTAAGAATCTCTTCTTTAATCCTAACTTCAAAACTAAGATCATCCTGAATCTTGTTTATTCTGTGTTTTAGAAGACTAACAAGAGAAGATTGTACTTCAAAAGCTGGATTGAAAGGTACATACGCTGTTTCAGAAGATATCTGATCATTATAAGTTCCAAGTGCTTTTGCAAGATCATTATTAGGCATTTACCTTCTCCTCTTTTTTCCTTTTTGGCTTTACTTTTGCCAATCTTTCAAAAAGTTGAGTATCAATAAAAGATTTAAGTTGTCGTATTTTAATACCATATTGAACAGTGTTAAGCTTAGGCAAACTTAAACGGGATTTTACCTGTCTCCAATCTAACCCTTCAACTTCTCTATAATAATAGCATAGAGTGGTAAGTATTTGATCTTCAAACTCTTCCGCAGTGGGGTAAGTAAGGGTTTTTCCATCAATAACAGAAATGATTGAGGTGAACAAAGTAGAGCCTAGTTTTGTGTAAAGTTCAAGCATTATTCTCCACTGATCAGGGTCTTCTCGTCGAGAACCCGGTCTTTCTACCAAAGAAACTTGTTGTAGCTTGAATATTGTTGAAAATACTTCTGAACCTACCATATCCTTTTTAAGGATGTCATTTATCTTATCTTGGAAAACCGTTCTTGGGTTTTCATATAGGTTATCCATATATAATTAGTGAAAAACCAAAAGGGAAAAAAATAACCCCTAGTTTCCTAGGGGTTATTCTTACCTAAAGTTTTGGTTTAGTTCCACTTTTCCATGAGAATGTAGAGATTATATCGACCATAACCATTTGGTAGTGTACCCAAGAGTGGGTTAGTACCAATAGTGGAAGAAGAGGTAGAGATATAATATACGTTATCAGCAGGAGTAGAAGAAGTAATACCTGCGGTAAGAGAAGTACCAGTGATAGTACCGAACACGAAGGTGGGAATGTCCCATCCAGCACCGGTAGCCACCTGAGTAAACACTACAGTTGAAGAGCTAGCAACCAAAGTAAATCCGGGAACATTCAAAGCTGCTACGGCTGTTGCCAAAGCACTGGAAGTGCTGGGTGCAGAAGCCAAGGTGTACTGGTTACCGTTAATGAACAATGTACCGGCAGTAATAGATGAACCTGAAAAGGTTAAGGTATATGTGGATACGTTGGCAGGAATGGTATAAGCCTTACCTGAAGCAATGGATGAGGTCAAGGAAGTCAAGGTGTTGGTAGTAACAGTAGAACTGGTAGCAGTCATGAACTCTGTTGGTCGTGACCCTGATATTGCTCTAGTAGCAGTACCACTTGTAGCACCACCAGCATAGGTCAAACCTGCCTGAGTAGTTGTAACAGTAGTAACCAATGAAGCGTTGGATGCTGGGGATGTAGCAGTAAGTGTAAGAGTACCTGTGGAAGCATTACCAGTTAAGTACCATCCAGCCTGTTGAAGAGCAACTACACCAGCAGTATATGCAAGAAGCTTTGTAACAGAAGTTGATGGGGTATCCCCAATAGCAAGACCTGCACCAAGGAAGTCAGCACCACCAATGGTAACTACTGTAGGAGCAGTTGTAGAAGCAGTACCTGCAATAGGGATTGTCTGAACTTCTGCTACTGGAGGAGTAGCACCTATTGCTAGGGTAGGTACAGTAGAGATTGAAGCAGTACCGCCAGTAACGGCACCGGCCCAAGTCTGTGTATAACCAGTAGTAATAGAAACTACAACACCAGTCTTAACAGAGGAAAAGGCACCTTGTAGAACAACAGTAGCTGCTGTAGTACTGGTATTGGTAATAACTGACAAAGCGTATCCCTGAGCAGCTAAAGAAGCAACTTGAGCGGCGTAGGTAGAGGTAAGCATCTGAGCTACAGTAGCAGCAGCTGTTTTAGAACCATTGAGCAAACCTGTGAAGGTTACTAGAGTACCACCACTAGGGGTAATGCGAACATCGGCAGTACCAGCACTTAGTGTACCACTTACTGTGATAGTATGAATCTGGTTTACTGCAACGGTTTCAGCAACCATAGAACGGATATTGTGGCCACGGGGGACTGTGAATGAATCGCCCTGTTGAAGACCTGTGAGAACCCAACGGGATTCTCCACCTTTACGAATTTTTGAAGGCATTAGAGAAGCTCCTTAATTTTCCTTTCGGAATCCTAAAATTTTTCACCTTGTACAAGGTTACTTATTTAATTAGTAGTTAAATATTGGTAGTGGTATCATCTTCTTTTTTAGTCTCTGTCTTAGTCTCTGTCTTAGCGGTTTTACCATTTTCAGCAAAAGATTGAGAGACTTTTGCTGCGCCTGACAAACCTATGATAACCCCTAAAAATCCCCCTAAAGACATTAAATCTAGAGTCTTATTAAAGAAGGGGAGTATTATCCAAGCTAAGAATCCAATGATAGCACAAAAAACAGATACTTTTGTATAATGCATAAAAGCCCAACGCTGGCTAGAAACAGGAGAATCAGACCTTATAAGTTGTTGTTTTAACTTTTCGTCCATCATTATTTTACTCCGTTATTATAAGATCCACATCTTTGTTAGCATCAATAACAGGACGTATAATATTAACAAGTGCTTCTAAATCTGAAGAATCATTAACTTTACCTATACGGATACATCCAAGAGTGGTTCTTGAAGAACTACTATGAAGACCATACCCAGAATCGTTTACCATAACGCCTGTACCATGGTCGTAGCCACCTGTAGCATCAAGTTCCCACTTCTCTACACTACAACCTGCTGTAGTGGCTATAAAGAAGGGGTGAAGGTATGTATCTGATTCATCGTGTGCAAAGATGCCTGTTATTTTCCAGTTACCTGCTGGGAAATGATGTGGCATATAAGCTACAGGTTTACCATTGGTTGGTTGAGTAGTAACTACTTCTTTCTTAAGATGTAGTTTTCTTTCATTCTCTGGTTTATCAAAAGGACGAGTTCTTACTTCATTAAATACAGGTGCAGACCAAACTTCAACACCAGCATCATTATAAAGATGGGCTTTTGCATCACCCCTTTTCCAAGTTAGTTTCATAGTTTTTCTCCTCATATATCTTTAATTGGAAACTTATCAAATTCAAAATTTGCTTTTAAAATTTCATAAGACATAGCTATGATTTTATCATGTTGAGATAAATCTATGCCTTTAAAACTATCTACTCTTTCATACGGAACATGAAAAGTAAGTTCAGTTAGAGGAGTATGAACAAAATTTGCTTTTTGCTGAATTTCAATCCATTCTTCATCTGTTTGATTTATTCTTCCTAGTGCAAAAGTTTTTCGAACTTCTTCGTGTTGTTTTTCTTCTATTCTAGCCTCGTAACTCCAATAGTACTTAACTTTTATGTTTAGTTGCTTTGTAGCAGTATCTACAGTAACCCCTAAAATCCTAACATAAATATCTTCAGCAATCCATTTATATGGAAGACCTGTTCTCGATGTAATAAACCCCATTATACCTTCTCCTTGTTTTCTATCATTAGAAATTTACCAGTAAAATCTTGCTTCACCGTCTCCCCCTGATCCACCGGATCTTGCGCCTCCCGCATCGGCATCACCACCACCACCCCCAGAACCTTGACTACCGTTGTAGGAGTGTGCATTTCCAGACCCGCCACCACCTTGAGCACCATTTGCACCGCTAGCACCGCCTCCACCACCCATTCCTCCGTCTGACCCTACTCCACCGCCTGAAAATGCAGAAAAACTAAAAGAACCCGACCAGTAGGTCATACTAGCACCTGCACTTCCACCACCAGCCGCAGCCGAAGCAGCAGCACCCCCGTTAGAAGCACAGTATAAAGAACCTATGGTAGAGGAAAATCCACCAGCACTGCCGGGGCTTCCACGATCAGACACATTTGGAGGCTGACCCCCATTCCCTCCACCGCCAGCTATTAAATATTTTGAACCACCAACATTGTTATCTGCTACCCATGAAGATTCTCCATTTGCTCGTCCAGCACATATGTAGTAAAGGTAACTAACACTATATGCTATGAGTCTACCACCGCCACCGCCACCTGCTCCTCCTAGCCAACCAACAAAAAGACCTCCGCTACGGCCTGATCCGCCAGCACCACCAGCACCACCAAGATATACAATTACTTTAGTTTTTGAACCCGAATAAGATGCCATCAAAGTTCCACTGGCACTCGCAGATACGGTTACACCGGTTGCTCCACTGGGGGTTTCGTTTGCTATAGATACTAAAGTAGCAAAATCTGATCCCCCTGATTTAAAACCTAAGTCTGATTGAGTGGTTGCTGATTGCGTTCTATGCTCGTCTCCAGCACTTTTTGATACAAACTTTCCATTATTTCCAGTAAAAGTCCAGTAGGGAATAGTGTAGTTGCCATAAGTATCATTGTTTAAAAACGGAGTTCCTGCTATTCCTCCAGAGTCGATTGTCCAACTCATTTAGTTTTTCTTACCTTCAAGTTTATAAAAAAGTTTTCTCCACCAAGGTTGTTTTAAATAAGTTATTTCAGCAGAAAGTTCTTGAACAGCTTTTAATAATAGACCAATAGAGTTTCCGATATCCATACTGTCATGATTTTTTGAAGACAAGTATTCATGTGTATCATCGGCTATAAAACCTATGCGGAAGTTCTCATTTTCTTCATCTGTTTTCATAAAGAACGAACTTACTTTTATACCGTTAAGTATATCAATAGCATTTTCTTCAAAAACATTTATTTCTTTTTTAAGTTTACGTTGGGAACCTGCAACAAAAGAGAATGCAGTTATGGTTGTACCAGTTGTTGATCCATTTAAGTTACCAGTCATGCCTAAGGTTGTGACACCAGATAAAGCACCACCCATAGCTAAGGTGGTAACACCAGATAAAGCACCACCCATGCCTAAGGTGGTAACACCAGATAAAGCACCACCCATAGCTAAGGTGGTAACATTAGATACAGCACCGGCATTAATGATTACACTGTTAATCGTATTGGTGGCAGTTGCTCCAGATATTGCCCCACTTAACCCTAAGGTGGTAACACCAGATAAAGCACCACCCATAGCTAAGGTTGTGACACCAGATACAGCACCGGCATTAATGATTACACTGTTAATCGTATTGGTGGCAGTTGCTCCAGATATTGCCCCACTTAACCCTAAGGTG